>Ga0334899_1000192_pt1 | contig 90494 bp, 88 predicted proteins | sample GraSluR3_MG_FD_207219 | JGI IMG/M metagenome (GOLD analysis project Ga0334899, IMG submission 207219) | Sludge microbial communities from methane-producing bioreactor in Wageningen University, Netherlands - Granular Sludge_8_08-R3 | ecosystem: Engineered > Bioreactor > Anaerobic > Unclassified ...
ATTTGAATTGAATTAAAACACATCCCCAGATAATATTTCCGTATTAAGACGGAATATAACGAGAATTCATTATTTAAACGATTTTAATCGCGTTTTAAAAATTACATTTTGGAGAGGGGTATTATTTCTCCGATGGGAGCGTCGACGGGTCGGAAGAGATGGGTCCCGCCAGAGGAAAGCCGAAGTGTGCCGACTTCGATTGCAGGGAGGATGCGCCATGCCAGAGTTCCTACCCCCTACCCTCGCCGGTGGTGGATTACATGGACATCGGGGCCAGCAAAACTGACAGATACACAGCGGGACCCCTATTGGACCCCGGAACATATCTAATCTGGTCTGGAAAGAGGGCCTCCGGCGAAATCGGGGTATCAGATGACTGGAAGGCCTACGGGCCCTTCACCCTGACGGGCGGGAAGAGCTACCTCTTCGACGTCTGGAGCGGAACGCTGGAGGAGGTGGACCCGTGGACGCTGAGCTCCATGCTGAACCAGGCGAGCCCCAACGTGGCGAGGTTATGGTACAAGCGACCAACTATGGACCCCCAAGTAGTTTGCGTTGAGAGGGCTCTCGGAGATCCTGTAGACGGGGCCGATGCCGATGAGCTCCGCCAGTGGGCTGCCCGTGCCACCGCCAGCAGCGAGTATTCGTCCACCGGATGGGCCGCCCTCCAGGCGACGGGAGAGCCGGACACCTATCCCGACCACGGGGATATAACGACCGCCTGGGCTTCGCTGGAAGAAGATGACGGCATCCAGTGGCTCGACCTCGAGTATGAGGTCCCCGTCTCGATCAGCCGGATCGATATCTATGAGACCTTCAACCCTGGGGCGATCGCTGGAATCGAGATTTACGACCTGAACGGCGAGCGCCAACTCGCCTGGGAGGGCAGTATGGAACCGGCGACGGAGGCCCGTATCTCCGCGATCGAGATAGACTCCGACTTTACGTCCGACCGGATCAGGATCATCCTGGATACGAATAGGGTCTCAGGCTGGAACGAGATCGACGCCGTCGCCCTGATAGGCACCAGATCTCTCCCCCAATCCGGTCTCTGGAGCCATGGGGACGTTCTGATTGACGCTCCCCCCGGCGGCTGGGAGGGGGTTATGCCGGGAGAGGCGATATAGATAAAGGAGGGTATGGGGCTGGGCCATGTCTGAGGGGGTTACCTAAATCGAAGTATTGGGATTTTCTTGCCTTCACACCTTGCAAATCCCGATCCCTCCGCTTTTACAGGGACCCCTTCCCCCTCCCGCCCTTAGCGATCGAAAAAGGAGAGCCGCGGCGTCTTCCGCCCGTCCGGCCTTCCTGTGTTGAAAGGAGATCGCCGTCAAATTATGATCGGAGGCTTTAGACGTAATCCCTCCGGATTACTTTCGCCTTCAACGGGTTCGATGGAGGCTTTACAACATAATGATTAATTATTAGATAAATGGCTCATTATTCTTCGATATTTTACTTTAAATCCTAATAAATAGATATAGTGAAATAAATAATGTCTAAAGGATAATTCATAATTTGTCTTAATTTATATTAAGATATCACAAATACTTCCATATAACTCTGGGTGCAAAAAAATGCAACTAGATCCATGGAGGTCGGAAATCGGCGCTATTTCGGTGAAGTCAAACGGGGCGAAAGGCGGCAAATGGGCGAAGATGCGCCAAACTGGACCGAAGACAATTTGGCTCTCCCTTCGGCGCTCCCGAGACCGAGCTTTATCAAGGAGTTCAACCATGAGAGAAAATGATCGGACTTCCTCGAAAGTGCCGGAAAAATTCGTGGTCACAATCTCCTTCGACGACGAAACGGCAGCCATATTCAGAGATCTGAAGAAGGATCATCCAGTGTCTCAGAGCGAGCTGATGAGAACGGCGCTGAGGTTTTACAGCAGACACAAAGCCCTCTTCGAATCCGTCGACGACGAAAGGATCTACACCTACTCGGAGATGCTCTCGGACGGCGAGCACATCATCCTGGACATGGATCACTGGATATTGTTTTTAAAATTCATCGAGTCCCACGGGGACAATGAGAAGTTCTGGGAGATGCACAAAAGGGTTACTCAAGCTCACGCCGAGGAGTTCATGCACAAAAACCACGATGTGGGAGTAGTTTTAAGGAGGCTTGAAGCCTGCAACCTCTTCAAATTGAGCAAGGTTTCCGAGAAAGACTTTACCCTTATCCTGGGATACGACATGCCGAAGAAGTTCATCAGAACTGAGCTGGAAGACATCCTCTCCAGGATGGGAAGTCGGGCGAAGATCAGAGAGGATCTGTCGAAGATGAGGATCGAGATCTTGTTTTCGAAATGAGCGAAAAAGCGAAATCATCTCTGGCAGTACTTGAAACGCCATCTTTCTTTTAGCGATATCAACCGTTTAACCTGCCCAAACATATAATATAAAAATCGATAGTATGCCAGCAGATTTGAGCAGTGGTGGGTCGGAACGCTCCCGGAAATATTTGAGCTGCCACAATGTAGATGGCAGAAGATCTCGATTTTCTTAGCTAAGACGAGAACATACCCATTAAGCTCTTTTCATAAACACTATGAAACTTTATCAAATCTCTTTTTAAATCCTCGATACCTATTCTGGCCGTCGGTTAAGCCGTACGGATTTAATGGTCAATTCAGAGACGGCGAACCTGCAAAATCGATTGGTGGTGAATAATGGTTTTAGACAGCGGCGATACGGCCTGGGTCCTGGTCTCAACGGCGATGGTGATGCTGATGACGCCGGGAGTCGGGCTCTTCTACGGAGGCCTCGTCCGAAAGAAGGACGTCGTCTCCATGATCGGCCTCTCCTTCCTGGCCCTGGCCCTGGTCAGCGTCCAGTGGGTGCTTGTGGGCTACAGCCTCTCTTTCGGGACGGACATAGCGGGTTTCATAGGAGGCCTCGACTTCCTGGGGCTCCGGGGCGTGGGGATGGACACAGGGGATGGGACGATACCGGGCCTCCTCTTCATGGCCTTCCAGCTCGTATTTGCGGGGATCACCCTCGCGATAATAACCTCTGCAGTGGCTGAGAGGGTGAGGATCGGCTCGTTCATCGTCTTCGGCCTCCTCTGGACGACCCTGGTATACGACCCCCTCGCCCACTGGGCCTGGGGCGGAGGCTGGGCTGGAGATCTTGGGGCCCTGGACTTCGCCGGGGGGACCGTCGTCCACATAAGCTCCGGATTCGGCGCCCTCGCTCTCGCCCTCGTAATCGGCAAGAGAATCGGATTTGGCGACCAGGACATGGAGCCCCACAACATCCCCATGACGATGCTCGGCGCAGCCCTCCTCTGGTTCGGGTGGTTCGGGTTCAATGCCGGCTCCGCTCTCGCGGCCGACGGCCTTGCCGCAAACGCCTTCGTGGTGACGAACACCTCCGCGGCTGCTGGCGCTCTCGCGTGGCTCTTCGCCTCCTGGATCAGGGGCAAACCCAGCGCTCTTGGGATGGTGAGCGGAGGGATAGCTGGCCTCGTAGCCATTACTCCTGCGGCGGGGTTCGTCGACCCCGCCTCGGCTCTGGCCATCGGCGCGGTCGCCGGCGTCCTCTGCTACAAGGCCCTTCTATTCAGGGTGGGTAAGGGCCTGGACGAGAGCCTGGACGCCTGGGCAGTCCACGGCGTCGGAGGCCTCTGGGGCGCCGTCGCCACGGGAATCTTCGCTGTCGAGGCGATCGGCGGATACTCCGGCCTCCTCCAGGGGAACGTCGACCAGTTCATCGCCCAAGTGATCGGCGCAGTGGCCGCGGTCGTCTACGCCTTCGTCGTGACCTACGCTCTCGCGAGGGTCGTCGATGCGACGATGGGCCTGCGGGTAACTGAGGACGAGGAGTACGTGGGCCTGGACATATCCCAGCACGGCGAGAAGGCCTATGCTTAGGGGGAAAGGGCGGGAGGAGGAGCCAGAGAATGATGAGCGAACATGCGGGAAGCGAGCGAAAGCGCGAAAGGCAAGTGAGGAGATCAGCGATGATGAAGGTTGAGGGCGTGATCCGGCCAGAGAGGCTGGATCAGGTCAAGAAGGCCCTGGAGGAGAAGGGCTTTGTGGGCATGACCGTCTCCGAAGTGACGGGCCGGGGTGAGCAGAAGGGGATCAAGCTCCAGTTCAGGGGCAGGACGATGGACGTCGACCTCCTCCCCAAGGTCAGGATCGAGCTGATCGTGAAGGACGAGGTCGTAGACGAGCTGATCGAGACGATCTCCGCCGCTGCCAGGACCGGAAAGCCCGGCGACGGCAGGATCTTTGTGATCCCGGTGGCGAGGTCGATCAGGGTTAGGACCGGCGAGGAGGTGTTTTAGTAAGGTAGAACTAAGAAGGAGCGTTATGAATACGTCCGCAACGCCCTGAAGTCGTGAATCTGCCAGAGGTCGAGGTGGTCGAGGCCGAGGGTACTCATCGCCTCCCTATCCCACAAACCCCTGGTTCAGCCTCCTTCGGGCCGTTTCCCTTCTTTTGGCCTTAAACCAACATCTTGCAGAGTCTCAGCTCACCCTTTCGCCCTTCACCATCACCTTCCCTGCGGTGATGTCTGCGGGAAGCGGGAAGTAGTTGGCCAGGTTCTCCTTCACCCAGACCGAGGCGATGTCATTTGACGCCTCGGCCCCGCCCTCGTCCTCGAAGAAATTTATGAAGGCCACAAGCCCGTCGCCGCAGTCCACTCCATAATATTTGATGAACCCGGGGATCTCCCCGATCAGGGGCAAAAACCTGTCCTCAACGAGCTTCATCACCTCGCCGACGTAAGCCTCATCGGTCTTGTAACGCCTTATGCTCAGGTACATATATCTCTCCTCCAGAGTTTATGGACCGCATTTGATAATAACCTTATCCAAATATCTGGATTTTGTTGGAGCCGGAGCTTCATCCCATGACAGAAAACGACCCGATCGAGACCTCAGAGGGGCTGAAGAACCCGAAGACCGCAAAGAAGCTGAGGCTTCAACCCACCGGGGCCCTGGTGATCCTCTGGTCGCTTCCCCTATACGCCAGAGGTCCGCCCTCTGTCCGTAAGTTCGTGGAGATGCTCGATCTATCCTCCGGTGAAGACCTATTTCGAAGGTGCAACGCAATATGCAGCTGGTACGATGAAGTGATCTTGAACAGAAAGCACTTCATCAAGAGCCTCGTCGAAAGTCTCCTGGACGAATTCGGGGAGGGGAAAGGGGCGCAGATAGTCATTCTGGCCGCGGGAAAGTCCCCCCTCGCTCTGGAGCTTCTCGTCGAAAGCTCCTCACGAATTGCCCAGATCTTCGAGGTGGACCTGGCGGGCATCGAGGAGAAGAAGCAGCTCTACTCGGGGCTTGCTCCGAATATCGCTCCGAATATCGCTCTCAAGCTGAGATGCCTGACCGCAGACGTCACCTCCGATGAACTCCTCGATCAGCTGGTGGTGGAGGGCTTCGATCCGGAGACGCCGACCATCGTTCTGATGGAGGGGATCAGCTACTACCTCCAGAAAAAGGATCTTAAGGGGATAATCTCGAAGTTCGGGTCCGGCGGAAGGAATCAATTCATCATCGAGTATCTGGTACCCTGTTCGGAGGTGAAGTCTGCGAGAAGAACGATCCCAAAGGGCATATTCTCTCTGATCCGAAAGGAGGCGGGAACCGAAGGGACGATCTGCTACACAGAACTGGAGCTTTCGAGGATATTCCAGAGGTCTGGCGGACGGGAGATTTCGTGTACCGATATGTCGGAGATGGAGCGTCTTCGCCTCGGCTTCAACAGACGCTTCTGCGAGAGGAGGGACGGATGGATCGAGGGCTTTTTGGGCGAGATCCTCAACCGCCCTTAGACCTGTGCTTTCCCTTCTGCCCCTCGGTGCCCTCGTCCACTATAGATATATCGATCTATCTTTTGACCACGACGACTCAGCTGCCGCCCTCGGCCAAGACCATCTCCGCCGTCCTTCTCGGGGTGTGCTTTGCAGGAGGGGCGTAACCCATCCTGATCAGGATCTGGGGATAGTCGACGTCGAGGATCTTGGCCATCTTCTGGCGAAGCGGATCGATCGCCACCGGCTGGCTGAAGAGATCGAACCTGACGCCGAGCTTCGTGGCGGTCAAAAAGAGCCTCTCAAACCTCATCCCCGCCTCGACCCACATCCGCTTGTCCTCAGCATCAGTGGAGAGGACCCCGACGGCCGGCGACGCCTCCATCAGGGCCATCTCCTTTCGAGCCCTGGAGGCAGAGGTGTCGAAGGCTCCGAAGATGAACTTGCCGAAGTAGGACTCGAAGTCCGAGTAGCCGAAGGCGTAGCCGGGCAGGCCGTCCCAGGCGTCCTCATCGTTCGCCCTGATCCACCGGGCGAGGTCCTTCCGGAAGGCCTTGTTTCCGAGCTGGATCTTGTGGGACTCGCCCAGGACCTCGGCCATCTTCGCCCTTCCTTTCGGGTCGGTGAGGACGTCAAGCCTGAACCCCCCGTCTCCAACTGCAGCCTTCATCTCCTCGATCTTCTCGGCCTCGATGGGCCGGTCGTCATAGGCCCCCCGGTTGGTGTGCCGCTGTGTGATTTCGTCGAAGAGGTCGGGCGGGAACTCCTTCTTGCCGCTGCCCTCTCCGAACTTCACGATCGCGATCGTCTCCGCATCGACCCCGTCAGGGAACTTCTCAACATCGTAGCCCAGATCGAAGTGCTCTGCAGCCACAAGCAGGTTTGTGAGAAGGCATCCCAGGCTCATGTAGGTGGTCCTGTTCGTCGGCTCGACGTCGGGAAGGGTCCGATCGAAGTCGACCATCACCACCACCTCGTTTCCGTCCACGGCGAGCTTCCAGGGCTGGTTGTTCGGTCCCGAGGGGGCCAAAACCGCGTACCGAAGGAGGAACTTAAGCTTCTCGTCCATCTCTCCCGACGATGGATAGTCTCCAGCGTCGACGTTCCAGGCGATCAAGTTCTTCTCTGCCATCCGAATCTACCTCCACCATCTATTTTCCCTGCGAGTTTTTGAGGCTTGTGGAGTTCTTGTTGAATTCAGAGAATTCTGGGATAAGCTCATTAAGCGGATCTTCTTTTATGATATCAGAATGATCCTGGGTTGGAGACTATGACGGAGGATGTTAGGGTTTGGGAAATTCTCGAAGGGGATCGGCTAGAGGAGATGAATAAAACTAGGTTGGACCTCGAAGTCCGGCTGGAAAAATGGCTGGAGCAAGACATATCCATCCTTTCAAGCGACCTTTTGGTAATTGGAAGGCAAGTAGATACCGATTTTGGCGGGTTTATTGACCTTCTTTGTCTCGACTATAACGGAAATGTGGTCATCGTCGAGCTTAAGCGCGACAAGACGCCGAGGGAAGTGACAGCCCAGGCTTTGGATTATGCTTCTTGGGTGGCAGACCTCTCAAACGATAAGATAACGGAGATCGCAAACGGTTACCTCGGAGAAAAGGGCCCACTGGAGGATTGCTTCAGAACTAAGTTTGGGGCAGAGCTGCCCGAAATATTAAACGAGCATCACAGCATGGTCATCGTCGCCTCGGAGATAGACGATCGCTCTGAGAGAATCATTCGGTATTTGTCTGACAAATACGGCGTGGGGATAAACGCGGCAACTTTTCAGTACTTCCAGAATGGTGGTGGAAAGGAGCTGCTCTCAAGGGTGTTTTTGATCGATCCAACTCAGGTAGAGTACAGCACTCGAATAAAAACAATTTCAAAAAGACCACCGCCCTTGTCGTATGACGACTTGCAAAAGATGTCTAAAGATAATGGGGTTGGAGATATCTACGACTTACTCTTAGAGCGTCTCAGTCCTATATTCAGTGGGAAAAATACAACTAGAAGCTCGGTCGCTTTCGTGGGCCTTATGAGCGGAAGTCGAAATACCATATTTAGTTTGATACCAAAGGACAGTAATCCAGAAGATGGGCTCAAGTTCCAGGTTTATATAAATAGACTAGCTAAGTATTTGGATGTTGATAAAGAGAGATTGGTTGAAGTTCTGCCGCAAGACAAAAGAGAGTGGGGATACTTTGGGGATACATCACCAGATTGGACAGGATACGAAGGTTTCTTCAAAAATCTGGACGAAGCAGAACGCCTAGCAACGGCTTTGAGCGAGATAAAACAGGCGAGAGATGGTTGACGTTCTAGTGCCTATTGACCAGGCCAAATTGATCTTGTCCGGCCCATTTCAAATTGTATATCGAATCGATAATATAGTTCGGTACAACCAGCCTCTCTCAAAATCGGTATATACATCGACCTTCAATCCCATTCCTAGATGATCGAGAGGGAAAAGGTTGCAGAGGCCGCTCGCACCATAAAGGATTACTTCTCGCCCGTCGATCCGGGGGAGTTCGAGTCGGAGACGGGGATCGGAGCTGGCGACTTCCGCGAGATCGTCCCTCGAGAGTTTGACGGCCGAATATTCGCCATCGACGGGAGCAACGTCGTCGTCTTCGACCTCGGAAACGTCAGCCTGAACAGGATCAGGGCCGGCTACGTCGTCTACCGGGGCAGAGAGTGGCAGAAGACCGTCGTCACCTACGACGACCTCTTCACCGCAGATCGGGAGAATTACCGCCAGCACTTCGGCCGATTTCGACGGGGGATCTTCGGCCTCGCCGAGCCCTTCGAGCTGAAGACTGAGGAAGAACTGGACAGGATATCGACCTTCTATAGAGATCTCCAGGAGCACGTCGCCTTATCCGAGGCCGTCTCGGAGGCTACGACCGGAGACCTCGTCCTCTACGACGGCGGCTTCTCTCTCTGGAGAGACCCCTACTATCGAGAGGTATTGAACCAAATTTTCGAGCAGGCCGAGGGGCGGGGGGCGAACCTCCTCGCCGTCAGCAAGTCGAGCAAGCTCTCCTGGGGGCGGGGGATCTCAAGGCCTCTGGTGAAGTCTACAGACCGCATCGGGAGCATGGCGGTCCCGGACAAGCCGTGGAGAGTCCAGCTCAGCGGCAAAAGGGCGATCCGGGAGGAGCCCTGGAGGGGAAAGACTTATGTGGCGAAATTTCACCAGAGGGCGACCCACGCCTTCAGGGTAGACGCCCCCGACAGCGTCGCCGAACATATTGACGAGGCCCTGAGCCACGTAGCGATCTACGCCCGATCCTCCGAGAGTTTGGGATACCCTCACGCCCTCTTCAGGGCTCACCAGGACCTGAAGATCCCGGTCCAGGAGAAAAACTTCACCCGCTTATCTCTTTTCGAAGGTCTCCGAGCCGAAGGGCTGAAGGAGCATGAGATCCGCGGGGCTCTGGACTATCACGAGATTCTGGACGGACTATCGAGGAGGTAGAGATGGCAGATCTATCGGACGAAAGATGGGAAGGGGAACCTGGAATGACAACAATATCATCGGAGGGCGAAGGCAAAGTCGAAAAAAAGTATCAGACGACGAAGAACGATGGCAATTCAAGCCCCTACCACAAGATAATCTCAAAAGACGTAAAAGAGTACCACTTCATCGTCCCCAGCGAGGAGTGGGTGGAGCTGGGGGAGATCGTCTCGATCCACGACCGAAGAGCGGAGAGGGATGTGACTTTTCTCGCGAGAATAACCGACATCCGGCACGACTCCAACTATGACGGAAACTGGGACACGGTGATCCGGGGCGACGGCTTCTACGACAAGGATCACATATTCCACCGGGTGGTGGCAGAGCCCCTCGGCTGCGTAATGAAAGATGATGGAGGGAGGGAGCGTTTTCGAAAGTCGAGGACGATCCCTGCAAAGTTCTCCCCTGTAGCGAAGGCGGAGAGGGACGAGTTTCAGTTCCTCGCGGATGTGATGGGGGATATCGAGGTGGGAAGGCTTAGGAACGGGAGCCGTGACGTGAAGGAGATCCCCGTCGCCCTTTATAGCGACGCCATGGACCACCACATGGGGGTCTTCGCGACGACCGGCATGGGAAAATCGAACTTCATGAAGGTCTTTGCCGCCTCCTGCATGAAGAAGGCCTCCTCGAAGAGGTCGAAGTTCGGCCTCTTGATCGTCGACCCCCACGGAGAGTACATCTTCGGCAAGAAGGGAACGAAGGGGCTCCTCCATCTGGACCGGTACAGGAATGGGATCGTCTGCTACTCCACCGATCCCGGCCACCTGAAAGACCCCCTCGTATCAAATCTTACGGTGAAAAGAAGCGAGATCCTCCCCCAGGACATCGAGGTCCTTTACGATTGGACCCCCGCCCAGAGGGAGGCTTTAGAGGCGGTATCAAGGGTCTTCTACGAGGAGGCCTGGCTCGATGATATAATCACCCCCGAGGGGGCGGCAAAGATGGTCGCCGAGGGCTTCCACGAGAAGACCATAGGCAGGATCAGCCGGACGATAAGGACAATCCTGGACAAGAACCGATACATATCGGATCTCACCTCCAGCGTCCCAGGCATAATCAATAACCTCATGGAGGGGAAGGTCGTCCTGGTGGACATCCCCACCCTCGGCGAGAGGAGCGAGCTATTTCTCCTCTCCCTCCTCTCCCGGACCATCCTCGACCGGTACAAGAGAGAGAGCGCCGAGGGCGCGAGGGGAAGGAGCTGCCTGATAACGGTGGAGGAGGCGCAGAGGGTCCTCGGCGGAGGCGAGGGGAGCCTCGCCCGGTTCGAGTCGATCGCCCGGGAGGGTCGGAAGTTCGGCGTGGGCCTCTGCGCCGTGACCCAGCAGCCCAAGCTGATCGATAAACAGCTCCTCTCCCAGTTCAACACCCTCGTCATCCTGGGCCTCGCCGACAGAAACGATCGGAACCGCCTGGAGGAGTCGGCGAAGCAGGATCTCTCGACTTTGGACGTCGAGATCCAGACCCTGGAGAGGGGAGAGGCGATCATCAGCACCCTCAACATACCCTTCCCGGTCCCGGCAAGGATCCACCTCTACGAGAGGTACATCGCGGACCTGAACCGGGAAGGCGGCGAGGAGAAGAGATCGAAGAGCAGAGGCTTCAACCCCCCGCCAGACTAGATTCGGAGAGAACCGTTCATGAAGATCGTCCACATGGCAGACTCCCACCTGGGCTTCTCAGCCTACGGCAGGGTCGACAGATGGGGGAGAAACCAGAGGGAGGAGATGATCTACCAGGGCTTCGGCGAGATCATCGAGAAGATCATCGATCTCGCCCCCGATGCCGTAGTCCACGCGGGGGACGTCTTCCACCACGTCCGGCCAAGGATCAGGCCCCTCTACGTATTTAAACAGAGCCTAGAACGATTGACCGAGGCTGGGATCCCCGTCATCATCATCAGCGGAAACCACGACGCCCCCAAGAGTTACGCAGCCCAGAGCCCCTTCACCCTCTTCGAGGGGATGGAAGGCGTCCACATCGCCCACCATTACCGCTACGAGCGGTTCGAGATAGATGGGTGCCAGTTCCACTGCATCCCCTTCTGTCTGGGACCGGAAGACTATCTGGAGGAGTTCCGAAAGGTGCAGGAGTTCAGGATGGAGAGTTCACCGGGGAGGGACGTCCTGGTGATGCATGGCCTCGTGGAGGCCCTCTGGGATCGGCGGCTCCGGACCGTCGGAGAGCACGAGCTGAAGGAGAGCTTTCTGAAGGGCGACTTCTCCTACATCGCCCTCGGCCATTACCACGGCCAGGCCCAGGTCGCTCAGAACGCCTGGTACAGCGGCTCAGTCGAGTACTTCAGATTCGGCGAGGCGAAAGACGATAAGGGCCTCCTCCTTGTCGACCTCGACTCCGGGAGAGTAGAGCAGATCCCCGTCAGGGAAAGGTACATGATCGATTTAGATCCGGTCGACTGCGCAGGCCTCTCCTCCCGGGAGATTGAGGAGGCCGTCGCAGCCGTCTGCGATGACGTGGGATTAAAAGATAAGATCGTGAGGCTTCGGCTGAAGGATGCCTCGAGGGAGGCCTACAGGAGCCTGAGACAGCGATTTATCGGGGAGCTGAAGAACCAGGCCCTCCACCTGGAGATCCTGCCGGAGTTCAAAGAGGATCTCCCCATCATTGAGACGGAGCCGATGGACTCAAAAGAGCTGCCCCTGGAGTTTAAAAAGTTCATCGAGGGCGAGGCCGCCGAGGGCGGCATACCGCCAACGATAAAAGAGGACGTCGTAAGCTACGGCACGGATCTCATGACCAAGATCTCAGAGAAGAGGACGACGGAGTGCTTTGATGCGTCTCAATAGCCTATCGATGAAGAACTTCAAAAAGTATAGGGGCTTTGTGAAGGTGGAGTTCCAGGACGGCCTCACCGGGATTCTGGGGGGAAACGGCTCTGGAAAGAGCACCATCGTCGAGGCGATCGCCTGGGCCCTCTACGGCAGCAGGGCCTCGACAGTGAGGCGCGACTTCATCAAGTGCTCCCGGGCCTCGGAGAGCGACGACCTGGAGGTGAGGCTATCCCTCAACGTCGACGGCCAGGAGATGACGATTCTCCGGGCGATGCGGGGAAAGAGCCTCTCCCCCGAGGCGAGGCTGGCGATCGACGGCGACCTCGTCGCCACCGGCACCCGGGAGGTGGACGCCCGCCTCGAGGAGATCTTGAAGATAAACTTCTCGGACTTCATGAAGACCTTCTACGCCCGGCAGAAGGACCTGGACAATTTGATTAAAGATCGGGGGTCGGAGAAGAGGGAGTACCTCCTCGCCCTCCTGGGCCTCGACGAGGTGCGGGAGAGGGCCCTCGTCGAGATCAGGTCCGATCTAAAGGAGGTGGAGGGAGAGATCGGAAGGATCGAGGGGGCCATGACCGAGATCGGGGATGTGGATGAGGCGATCGGCCTTCGGGAGGGGGAGGTCGCCTCTCTCGCGGAGGAGCTGGCGAGGGCGAGGGGCCTTGAGTCTGACCTCGCCTCTGAGCTTGGAAAGCGGCTCGAGGAGCTGGAGAGAGAGGCGGAGCTGCGGCGTTCTTTCGAACGGCTCAACGAGGTTGTGGGGCGGCTCCGTTCGGATATCGAGGAGAGACGACGGGCCATTTCCATCGACGAAAAAAGGCTTGAAGAGATCGAGGAGGGGAGGTGGCGGCTCTTCGAGCTGGAGCCGAAGCTCGCGAGGCTCACCGAGACTAGGGGAAAGCTGGAGGAGCTGGAGCCGAAAAGGTCCCTCCACCAGGAGCTTCTCGAAAAGAGGGTAAAAATCAGAGCCGATCGAGAGAACAGGGTCCACGCATTATCCGAAGTCGAGAAAAGGCTTGAGAGGCTTTTGAGGGAGAGGTCGGAGATGGAGGCGATCCGGCCCACCGAGGAGGAGTACGAGGTCCTCCTCGCCAACCTCGAGACGATCGAGGGGAAGAGGGACCGATACCATGAGCTCCTCTCCCTCGCCGAGAGGGAGAGGGCGAGAAAGGAGGCCGCCGAGGAGAACGTCGCCAGGGCCGAGGAGGCCCTGAAGGATCTCGAGAGGGCGAAGCTCAGGATCGCCGAGATCGCCCCGGCCGTTGAGAGGCGGCGCTCCCTGGAGGAGAGAATCTCGCGGCTGGAAGAGGAGAGGACTAAGCAGAGGCGCAAATCCGAACTGGAGGAGAGGGCGGCGGCCACCAGGTCAAAAAAAGACAGCCTCGGAGCGAAAGCCGCCAGTCTGGATGACGAGATCTCAAACCTCGGCGACCTGGAAGAAAGAGAGGCGGACCTCAGGGAGAGGGAGGTGGGGATCGATTCATTGGTCGGGGATCTCGAAGAGAAGCTCGCCGGGCTGAACCTGAGGCTCGAGGTCTCAAGAAGGGAGCTCTCTGAGGCCGAAGAGCAGAGGGCGAAGATCGAGGCCCTCGGCGAGGAGAGCCTCTGTCCCACCTGCGAGAGGCCCCTCGCGGGGCAGCGCCACCTGCTCCTGGAGAAGTACATGAGAGAGGCCAAGGCGGCCGAGGAGAGGATCTCGTCTTTCGAAGATCTGAGGGAAGAGGCACTATCCCGCCTCCATGAGGCGGCGAAGTCGAGAGAGGCGATTAAAAATGAGTTCGCCATCCTCTCCGAGTTGAGGTCGAGACGGGGGGAGATCCTCGCTGAGAAGAGGGGGCTCGTCGCCCGGACCCTGGAGCTGAAAGCTGAGATCGAGGCCATCGGTGCTGAGATGGGGGCCATCGGCCCCGTCGACTTCGATCCCGATAGATTCGAGAGGCTGGTGGCGGAGGCAAAATCACTTCTGCCCCTGGTCCAGGAGCACGACCAACTTCAGGTCCGGATTGAGGAGCTGCCCAAAAAGAGGGCCCGTCTAGAGGAGCTGGCCAGGGCTCTGGAGAATGCCATCGGAAATCTGAAAGATCTGGCCGACAAGATGGAAGATCTTGACTACAGCGAGGATCTGAGGCTTCAGGTCCGAGAGAGGATCTCGGCTTTGAGGCCGGACCACCAGACGTTCTCGGCCCTGGTGCAGAGGGTGAGAGAGATCCCGGATCTGGAGGAGGCCACCATCAGGGTCGAGGCCGAAGTTGAGAGGCTCAAGATCGATGAAAAGATGATCGACTGCGAGATCGAGAAACTCGGCTTCAATCCCACCGAGTACCAGAGGCTTGCAGACGAGGTGAGAGCTTTGGGGAAGGCCGAGGAGGTGGCGACTGAGATCAAAATCGCCATGGGCTCCGAGGGGGAGGTGAGGCGCCATCTTGAAGAGAGCATGGAGGCCAGATCCCGCCTCGAGGCGGAGATTTCCGATGCTGAAGGGAGGCTTTCTTCCCTCAACTTCTCAGAAGAGCGGTACTCAAAGGCACTGACCTCCAGGGAGGAGGCCGCCCATCGACTGGAAGAGGCGAGGAAGAGGGCGTCAGACCTGACAGTTCGGCTCGGAGTCGCTGAGGCTGACCTCGAAAGGCTCAGGGGCGAAGCCTCGCGGAAAGAGGAGCTCGATAGAAAGGTAGCCGAAAGAAGGAGGCGGGCCCAGGTAATCGAGACGACAAGGAGCCTCACCAACCGGTTCATGGACCAGATCCTGGTGAGGATAAGAAACGAGATCGCCGTTGAGGCCGGAAGGATCCTCAGAGAGGTGACGGGAAAGTACGGAAGGATCAGCATCGACGACGACTTCAACATCCTAGTCGAGGACGAGGGGGAGTTCTTCCCCATATCCCGCTACTCCGGCGGCGAGATCGACATGATCGCCGTCTCCGTCCGGGTAGCCATCAGCGAGTACCTGATGAGATTCTCTAAAGACGGCCCCAGCTACTCCTTCCTGATCCTGGACGAGGTCTTCGGAAGCCAGGACGTGGAGCACCGGGAGAGCATGATCAACATGCTCCGGAGCCTCGACGACCGCTTCCCCCAGATCTTCGCCATCAGCCACATCGGCGAAGTCCAGGGCCAGTTCGACAACTCGATTCTGGTCGTCGAGGAGGATGATGGGTCGAGCAGGATCGAGGTGGAGCTGAGATGAGTGCGGATATTCCAGCTCAAATACATAATCATTTCAATGTCCGATAATTTCGAAGAAGGATCTTCACCATGCTGAGACCGAATAGCCCCATCCGTGGCGCTGCCTTTTTTATCGCCCGGCTCGGCCGGTCGATGTCGCCCTCCTCCTCGATCATCCTGATCAGATCATCTCGATCTGCCAAAAGGCGGACGAGATCGTCCAGCTCGCGGTCGTTCATGCAGGCCCTCATCCTGTGGACGATCATCCCGAGCCGAAGCTCCCTTCCGAGTTCAGACCGCCACCTTCTCTCGTACTCGGAAAGCCTAGTGGCGGAGGCGTCCCCCTCTCGGGCCGCAGAGGCTGCCACCTTCCCAGCGATCTTGGCACAGACGAGCCCCGGATATATCCCGCCGCCTGAGGTGGGCTTCACCTGGCCTGCGGCATCGCCCACGGCGATGATCCCCTCGGCCACCGTGGAGGCGTGGGGCCCCAGGGGTAGCCCCCCCACGACCAGGTGGAGGGGTCCTCCTCTGATTCTGGAACGGATGAGGGGACTTTTCAGGAGGCGTTTCAGATATGGGCAGGCGTTATTTCGGCAGGAGAGCCCCACTCTCGCCACCCCCTCCGAGGCGGGGATCGCCCAGGCGAAGAAGCCCGGTGCGACGTCCCGTCCGAGGAAGACCTCCACCATCTCCGGGTCCTCGATCTCGAATGGGAGCTCCACCTGGGCGGAGGAGAGGATCTCCCTCACCGGATCGATCCCCGCCGATCTCGCGATCCTCGCCCCGGCCCCCTCGGCGGAGATGACGACCCGAGCCTCGATATTCTGCCGATCGACGCTGTGGCCCACTTTGAGGACGGATCGATCGCCTTCCCTCACAAGGCCAGTCACAGGAGAGCGGATCATCACCTCCGCCCCAGATCTCGCCGCCTCCGCCAGAAGAGCCCGGTCGAAGATCCTCCTATCGACGACCCAGGCCTTGACCTCCTGTGACTTGAAAGCGATCTGGACGCCACCGGGCGAGATGAACATCGCCCCCCGGACGGGCCGAATGACGAATTTGGCCGGCGGCAGCTCCGACTCCTCCAACGCCCTCACCCCAAAAAGCCCCGCGCACTGGACGGGCCACCCGGCCCTCGGGTGCTCCTCGAAGATGACTACGTCGGCTCCGCCCTCGGCCGCCTTCTTTGCCGCCATCGATCCTGCGGGTCCCGCCCCGATGACGGCGACGTCGTACCGCTCCATTTCATGGAATCTCGATCGATTAGGGGATAGCCTTTTCCCATCTGCAGACGAGAGATCTAGTAAAAGGGTCTGAAGAGTCAGGAGGAAACGATCTGGATATATTGTGGTTATCGGAGGAGGAGGTGAAGGCGTCGCTGACGATAGAGGAGACGATAGAGGCGGTGGAAGAGGCCTTTAGAGAGCACGGCCTTGGAACTGCCCAGATGCCGCCTAAATCCTACCTCTACTACAAAAAGTACGACGGCGACCTCCGGACGATGCCCGCCTACCTGGAGGAGATGGACGCCACCGGGGTCAAGGTCGTCAACGTCCATCCGGCAAATTCCGGCTTGGGCCTGCCCACGGTGATGGCGGTGGTGATCCTCAACTCGCCGAAGACAGGAGCCCCTCTCGCCATTATGGGGGGAACTCACCTCACCAACATGAGGACCGGGGCGGCGGGAGCCGTCGCCGCCAAGTTCCTCGCGAGGAAGGACTCGAGGAGGGTGGGGCTCGTGGGGGCCGGAGCCCAGGCGAGGACCCAGCTTATGGGCCTGGTCAAGACCTTCGAGATCGAGACCGTCAAGGTCGCCGACGTCTCCCTCGACCGGTGCATGGCCCTTGAACGAGACTGCAGAAGCTTTCTCGACGTCGAGTACCATCTATCCACAGACGTTAAAGAGGTCTGCAACTGCGATATCTTGGTCACTACCACCCCATCGCGAAAGCCCCTGGTGAAGGACGAGTGGATCGTTGAGGGGACCCACATCAACGCCATCGGAGCCGATGCGAAAGGAAAAGAGGAGCTGGATCCCGCCATCCTCAAAAGGTCGAAGGTCGTCGTCGACGATTTGGCCCAGGCCTCCCATTCTGGCGAGGTGAACGTCCCCCTGACGAGGGGGCTCTTCTCCATCGAGGAGATCTGGGCATCCATCGGTGAGGTGATTGCCGGAAAGGTCCCAGGACGTGAGAGCGAAGAAGAGATCACCGTCTTCGACTCGACGGGCCTCGCCATCCAGGACGTGGCTACGGCGAGGAAGGTCCACCATAAGGCCCTGGAGATGGGGATCGGAACGAAGCTCCCGTTTCTGTGAGCCTCGCCTCTCGGATAAGCGATATATAACATCCCGATGACTGTAAGTTGTCCATGTACGCAATCATCGCCTGCGGCATATTCAGGGATGAAATCGAGAAGATATCCGGCGATCTCGACTTTCCCTTCGAGGCCCGCTATCTTGAGGCGGGGCTTCACGTCGACTTCGACGATTTGGCGACAGCTCTCAAAGCAGAGCTGGAAAGATGCAGCGGCCACGATGGCATCATCGTCGCCTACGGCGAGTGCCACCCCAAAATGGCCGAGATCCTCGCCCCCTACAAGGCCGTCCTCCTCGGATGCCAGAACTGTATCGACGCCTTCATCACCAGAAAGAAGGTGGAGGAGATCGCGAACCGGGGCCTATACTTTTACCTCTCGCCAGGGTGGGTCAAGAGCTGGAGGGATATGTTCGAGAGGATGAACTGGAGCCGGGAAGAGGCCCGCTTCCAGCTCGCGCCCTTCAGGGGCTCCATCTTCCTGGACACCCTCGGCAACGCCGAGGAGTATGAGGAGGGGCTGATCGAATTTCTCGATTTCACCCTCTGCCGCTACGAGAAGATGCCGGTGGACCTAGATCACTTTAGACTCCTTATTGTGCAGGCCAAAGAGAGCTTAGAGGTGTGATCTTGGACGAGGAGCTTGAAAGGATAAGGAGAAAGAAGCTCGAGGAGATGAAAAAGATGGCAAACGAACCAGATGTGGGCTATCCCGACAGCCCCGTAAAGGTGACGGACGGCACCGTCGGCGACGTGGTGGCCAGGTATCCGCTGGTGATCTTGGACTGCTGGGCGGAGTGGTGTGGCCCCTGCAGGATGGTCGCCCCGGTCCTCGAAGAGCTGGCGCAGGAGCTGAAAGGGAAGGTCGTCTTCGGAAAGCTGAACGTCGATGAGAACATGCAGACCTCCACCAAGTACGGCATCATGGCGATCCCCACCCTGCTCGTCTTCAAGGACGGCGAGCTCATCGACCAGATGGTGGGTGCCTACCCCAAGACCACTCTCGCGAACAAAATTCAGAAGTACCTCTGAGGCTGGCAGATCGCCACCTCAGAGATACAGTTTCAAGAGCCCTCAGGTCCCGATCTTCGAGGGCACGACGTAGCCCTTCTTCTCCTCGGAACCTATCTCTCTGAGATCCTTCAGTCGGAAGTAGAAGTCGACGTCGTAGACGGGCTTTGGCTCTTTCCCAAGCTCTGTGGCCTCCTGATTCATCTCCGAAGGCACGATGTAAGTCCCCCTATCCCGGGCGGCGATCTCCCTAAGGTCCTTAATCTTGAAGTGGGCGTCAACCGGATAGAGGGGGTTAGCCTCTTTGCCGAGCCCTGTGGGATCTTGGTCAGCCATCGAGGGGATGATGTAGGCGCCCGGGTCTCTGGCGGATATCTCTCTAAGATCCTTCAGCCTGAAGTAGGCGTCAACCTGGTATAGAGGTTTAGCCTCCTTGCCGAGCTGGATCGGGTCTAAGGCCTTGTACTTCATCTCTCCAAAGCTTGAAGCTTGGCCGTCTTCTGCAAAGGCCGGCGGCACAAGGGCGAAGAGCAGCGTCAGGGCTGCAAAATGGGCGAGATGACCGATTCTCTGAGTCATTATGAGCCTCCTGGTTCGAATTTGTTTGGTGCACATATAATTTATTGGGGTGGAAGATCGAAGAAAAAGAGATCATCTCAGGCCCGAGCTCGGGCCTGAAGCTCAGTTCACCCTCAAGATCTGAAGAAGCGAGCAGACGGGAACCCCTACGATCTCGTCGATCCCTTTCTTGTCCAAAAGGACTCCGATGGCGTTCGTCGAGGCGCCGTGATCGTTCAGCTCCTCGACGGCCTCCTCCAGGGTCCTTCCGGAGGTGATGATGTCGTCGATGATGACGCACTCGGCGTCGCAGACGTCCGAGAAGTTGGTGCTGAATATCCCCCGAAATTCCGTCTCCCCCTTCTCCGTGGACCACCTCTGCTTGGTGGGGGTGTAGACCGCCAGCTCCGCCCCCAGCTCCTCGGCCACCATGCTGGCGAGGGGGACGCCGCTTAAGGCTATGCCGACGACGACCTCCACGTCGACGTCGGCGCAATCCAGACATTCGAGGATCATGTCGGTGAGGGCCATGGAGACCTGCCGAAGCCGGATCGAGCTCTTTCCGATGCTGCTCCAGTCGACGGATACGTCTTTGGGTCCCTGGACCCCCGCCTTCTTCTCTCCGTGGGTCAATAGCCACGTGACCGTCTCCCGAGAGATGTTCAGCTCCTCGGCGATCTGTCCCTCCACCAGTCCCTCCGCCTTCAGCTCGGCGGCCTTCTCTATCAAGCTATCTATATTTTTCATTTGTGAACCCCCTTTCTCCTTTTGGCGGGCGTGCCGCAGACGGGACACTCTTCCCCTTCGAAGGGCCGACCACAGCCGATGCACCTCTGAGTCCGCTTAACGATCTTCCTGATCCGGGGCTGGGCCACCGGCTCGACCTTGATTCCCAGATGAAGGGCTGCGTTCTGAAGGGCGTAATCGTCGGTGGCAAGCTCCGCGGAGAGCTCCAGGGCCTTGGCCAGAAGTTCCAGGTCGACCTCGGAGAGGACGGCGAAGTCGCCCGTCTCCCGGGCTGTTGCCCTCGCCCTCTCCAGCGAGTCTTTGGAGGGCGCCTCGATCCTCGCCCCAGATATCTGAAGCCTCATGCGAGAGCGGATGTCCTTCAGCTCGGCCTCGACGCCAGGGACGGTGACCACCTCCCCCTCCAGAACCTTGCCGTATATGAATACCGACGAGTCTGCGACGATGAGCGCAACCATCCCGGAACCTTTGGCCTCACTACTACTTGGACTTTGCCTTGGAACCGGGCGTGGTGAGCGAAAAGGGATGGGCCGCTAGACCAAAACGCTATTATGATATGATCTCACCCAGAGCAGGGAGGATCCCATGGCCAAGAAGAGGAAGAAGTCGAAGAGCGCTCAAAAAGCCGCAGCTTCGGCCACCGAAGAGCCGAAGGCGAAAGATGAGAAGACGATCACCGTTCCGAAGAAGGATGCAAAAGAGCAGAAGAAGGCGAGAATCGACGGCATCGTCATGACCCTTTACCCAGCGGTCCTGGGCGTCATCTTCGGCTTTGCGAGCCTCTCCCTCTTCGGGACGGGGGTGGCCGAGGAGGGAGAAGTGATGACCTACCCCTGGTACTTCGTCATGACCCTGGTCATCGCCATCACCTTCTACATTCAGAAGTTCACGTATCCCTATCTCAAGATTAACGTCGATGAGTTCAAGACCAAGGACTGGTTCTACGTCGAGTTCATAGCCGTCGACCTGTGGCTCGTATCCTGGACCCTCCTCCTCAACTAGACGGTGGGCCGATGAGGATCGCTGTAATCAACCGGGATCGGTGTCAACCTCGAAAGTGCGCCCGCGAGTGCGAGTACTTCTGTCCGCCGGTGAGGACCGGAGATGAGACGATCACCTTCGTCGATGGAAAGCCGGTGATCACCGAGAACCTCTGCGTGGGCTGCGGGATCTGCGTCCGGAAGTGCCCCTTCGGGGCTATCACCATAATAAACCTCCCCGACGAGCTGGAGAACCCCACCCACCGCTACGGCGATAACGGCTTCGCCTTATACGGACTGCCCGTTCCCACCGAGGGAAGGGTGACGGGCCTTTTGGGGCCGAACGGCATCGGGAAGAGCACCGCCGTCGCCATCCTCTCGGGGCTTATGGCCCCGAACCTGGGGAGGGGAGCCTCCTGGAAAGAGGTGATCGAGAGCTATTCCGGATCGGCCCTGGGCGACTACCTCCGAAGGGTCGTCGAGAAGGGGGTGAAGACCGCCTACAAGCCCCAGTACGTCGACCGGATACCAAAGAGCTACTCTGGCAGCGTGGAGGGGCTTCTCGAGAAGACCGACGAGCGGGGGGCCCTCTCGGGTCTCGCCGAGAAGATGAACCTCTCGCCTCTGATGGGGCGGGAGATATCGAGCCTTTCCGGCGGAGAGCTTCAGAGGGTGGCGATAGCGGCCTGCGCCGCACGGGACGCCGATGTCTACTTCTTCGACGAGATCAGCCCGTACCTGGACATCTACCAGAGGATCAACGCCGCCTCGGCGATCAGAGAGCTCTCCGAGACGAGGTCGGTGATGGTGGTGGAGCACGACCTCGCCCTTCTGGACCTCCTGGCCGAGAACGTTCACCTCGTCTACGGGACTCCGGGGGCCTACGGCGTCATAACCCGGCCGAAGGGCGTCAGGGTCGGGATCAACCAGTACATAAAGGGCTACTTCCCCGAGGAGAACATCAGGGTCCGATCGGAGCCGATCGTCTTCGAGGTCCACGCCCCCCGGGCCGAAAAGGACGTCCCTCTTTTGGCAAAGTACGAGACCTTCTCCAAGAGGTACACCTCCTTCGTCCTGGAGGCGGAGCGGGGCGAGATTCGGAGGGGCGAGGTGGTGGGGATCCTGGGACCGAACGGGATCGGAAAGAGCACCTACATCAAGATCCTGGCAGGGGTGGAGGAGCCTACGACCGGAGACCTGAAGCTGAAGCTGAAGGTCTCCTACAAGCCCCAGTACCTGAAGGCCGATTTTGACCTCCCCGTCCAGGTTTTCCTCCGGAAGATCACGCCGGAGTTCGACTCCAGCTACTACCAGTCGGAGTTCGTAAAGCCGATGGGCCTGGAAAACCTCATGGACCAGACGATGGAGGAGCTCTCGGGGGGCGAGCTTCAGAGGGTGGCGATAGTTGGCTGTTTAAGCCGGGACGCCGATCTGTACCTCCTGGACGAGCCCTCGGCCCACCTGGACGTCGAGCAGAGGATGATGGCCGCGAAGGTGATGAGGAGGTTTGCCGAGAGCACCGAGCGGTCGGTCCTGGTGGTGGACCACGACATATACCTCATCGACCTCCTCAGCGAAAAGCTGATGGTCTTCGAGGGAGAGGCGGGGAAGAGGGGCTTCGCCCATCCGCCGGTCAAGATGAGGGAGGGGATGAACCGGTTCCTCGCCAGCATCGGGATCACCTTCAGGAGGGACGAGGACACCCGCCGGCCGAGGGTGAACAAGCCGGGCTCCAGGCTCGACCGGTCCCAAAGAGAGACGGGCGAGTACTACTATTACGCCGACGACGTCGCCTGAAGCCGGACGGACGAGGCTGGGGCGGGGCCGACAGAGGGCGAGAAAGCAGAAGAGATACTCACCATCCTCAATTTTCGATCGGCGTTCTCGATCCCCTCTCGCCAGCCAGTCGTCCCGGCCCCATCCGGCTCTGGGACTTTCTCTCAGCCGCGGATCAAAGACGGTTTTCCCCCCTTCTGAAAAGAGATTTTGCCCCAATTTTCGGGATAAACCGTCAATTACATATCTTGCGGATTTCAAAGCCCCAAAGGTCAGGAGATTTGAAAATGGAAACGGCAAAAACCGACGATACTGTGAAAGTTCACTACACCGGCAAGTTTGAGGACGGGACGGTCTTCGACAGCTCAGAGGGTAGAGACCCCCTGGAGTTCACCCTGGGAAAGAGGATGGTGATCCCCGGATTTGAGGAGGCGGCTCTGGGGATGAGCCCCGGGGAGAAGAAGACGGTCAACATACCCGCCGAGGAGGCCTACGGCCCCCGCCGAGAGGAGATGGTGATGGAGGTGGCTCGATCCAGCATGCCGCCGGAGATCGAGCCGGAGGTGGGCCAGATCCTCCAGGTCGGCTCGTCTCAGGACCAGATGCTCCAGGTGGTGGTGACCGAGGTGACGGAGGAGTCCGTCGTCCTGGACGCAAACCACCCCTTGGCGGGGATGGATCTGGTCTTCGAGATCGAGCTCTTGGAGATCGTCGAGCCCGGATCGGCGTCGGCGTAGTGCGAGATCCGGGGCCGTCGCCTCCCTTTAACACCTCGCACCTCGCACCAAACCTCACCACTCGAATCTATCCGCTCGAAGCTCGGGAGACTTTTCGCGATGGTGGCCTTTTTAGGTCAAGAGATACCGATAAGATACAGATATACAGATACGGAGCGACGCGCATGAAAAAGGCAAAAGAGGGCGACACGGTGAGCCTCCACTACAAGGGCACTTTCGAGGACGGGACGGTCTTCGACTCCTCCGAGACCCACGGGGCGCTGAAGTTCACCATCGGGAAGGGCATGGTCATCCCCGGCTTCGAGGAGGAGGTTTTGGGGATGAAGCTTGGGGAGACGAAGACGGTCACCATCCCCCCGGAGAAGGGGTACGGCCCCCGAAAAGAAGAGCTTCTGATCAAGATCAACAGAACGGAGCTTCCGCCGGACCTGGACCCGGTCGTCGGCCAGAGGGTCGAGTTCTCCAAAGACAAGCAGAGGCTCCAGCTCACCGTGGCCGAAGTCACGGACGACGCCGTCGTCTTCGACGCGAACCACCCCCTGGCGGGAAAGACCCTGGTCTTCGAGCTTCTCCTCCTGGAGATCGAGGGAGAGGACGAGTGAGTGGAGACGAAGGGCGGGCGGGATTTCGGCCTCGGCCCGCGCGACTTTGAGGTAACATGGACGGCAAGAATAGAAAGGACGTAAAGCCTGGGCTGAAGGTGGAGATCGTCCTCAAGAAGGATCAGAGGACGGGGAAGAGGACGGAAGGGGTGGTGAAGGAGATCCTCACCAACTCCTCTTTCCACCCCCACGGGATCAAGGTCCGGCTCACCGACGGCCAGGTGGGCCGGGTGGCGAGGATCGTGGGGTAGGGCTTAAATTTATCTTTTCAGAATGACCATCTACCTTCAAACAGGAACACGAATACAGCAAAACATTTTTCGTGTACTATAACTTATACGCCTGCTGACATGCCTCTAGATAAGAAGAAGCTCGATGAACTAATCGCCCTGATCAGTGGGAGCATCCAAAATTGGAACGACTTCTCAGATCCCAGGTTTGTGAAGGATGAGGTCGATTACAAGCAGGCTACAGTCTCCAAAGCGCGAGCTTTGTTGAGCGAAGGGGAACTCCAAAAGCTGATCGAAGAGGGCAAGTTCGACGATTTTTTAGATCGGCTTAAAACCATCGGCAAAGATAACAATCTGCTATGGGACATTATGCCCGCTACAGGTGATTTGAACATCATCCGTCAACCCGAACTCGACAAACCGGGCTTTTGCCGCGAGGTATTCGATCTCCTTTACGGATCTGGCCCATCTCACGAGCGGCTAGGGCGTTACACAGAATACGTCAAATCTAAGGACCTTCCGAACCGATGGACTTTTCCGACCTACTTTCTCTTTATATGTCATCCCGATACAGAGATCTTCGTCAAACCTACCGTGTTGAAGTGGTTTTTTAGGTTTTTGGGCAGCGAATTTGACTACTCATCGGTCCCAACCGCAGAAAATTATACGTTAATCAGAGAAACGTATCACCAGCTCAAAGACGAACTGAAGGATTTCAGGCCAAAGGACATGGTGGATATTCAGAGCTTCGTTTGGTCATGTTGGAACCTCAGTAGAAATCCACCAGGAGGGGCTAAATCCGGTCTCGACTTTACACCCGGCATCCGAAACCTGATAGACCGCATTCAATCGATCCTCGAACGAAAAGGCCAGGTGATTCTTTACGGGCCGCCAGGCACCGGTAAAACCTATTGGGCGGAGAAGGCAGCACACGAGCTTGCAGCCCAATCGAATTTCCAGATGGAATTTGACCAGCTCTCCGATTTTCAGAGATCGCTTATAACCGGCGACGGCAAAAGCTTCGGTGCGGTGAGGACCTGCTGCTTTCATCCCGCCTACGGCTACGAGGACTTCATCGAAGGATACAGGCCGGAGCAGGCCGACGGCCAGATGATATTCTCCCTCCGAGACGGAGTCTTCAAGAGGTTCTGCAAAGACGCCCTGAATGAGCCGGAGACAAACCTCTACCTGATTATAGACGAGATAAACAGGGGGGACATCCCCCGAATCTTCGGCGAGCTGATGACCATAATCGAAGAGGACAAGCGCGGAAAGTCCATCACCCTCCCTACAAGCGGGGAGCAGTTCAAGGTGCCAAGCAACGTCTACATAATCGGGACGATGAACACCGCCGACAGGTCCATCGCTCTGCTTGACGCTGCTCTAAGGCGACGCTTCGGCTTCATCGAGCTAATGCCCGATCCGTCCGTTTTGGGCGGGGCGACCATTAGAGGCATCAATCTTGGGGAGTGGCTTGAAGCCCTAAATCTGAGGGTCTGCGAACATGTGAAAAGAGACGCTAGAAACCTCCAGATCGGCCATTCTTACCTCCTCAAAGATGAAGGCGCACCCATAGTCGACTTTTCTGAATTTACCAGGGCGGTTCACGAAGATATAATACCACTTCTAGAGGAGTACTGCTACGAGGATTACAGCACCCTTGAGAAAATTCTAGGATCGGGCATTGTAGATGCGGATGGTCAGAAGATTCGTCACGAAATCTTCAAACTATCAGCCCACGAAAAACTCCTCAAGGCGCTCGGGCTGATCTCGATTGAAGCTTTTGAAGACGGGCATTATACGACCAAGGAAGAGATGATTTAAATGGTACAAGAAAATGAACAAAAATTCTGGCTTTGGGTTGCCCGACCCGAGTATTATGAAGACAATGAATTCCTTGAACCCGGTCAAGATGACTATGACGATTCGACATGGAGTTGTCACAGAGAGACGAAAAAGGGCGATCTCGTCCTAATGTGGCGTACTTCACCAAAGAAAGATATTGGTTATTTAATTAGAGCAGAAAGTGATGCGGAGTCTGACCCACAATGGGGTTATGTCTGTGAGTACAAACCACTTTACAAGTTCGAAAACCCAGTTACAATAAAAGATTTAAATGAGAATTCAGATTTTCATGATTGGGGTCCATATAGGGCACATTTTCAAGGTAAATCATTCAATATTCCTTTGCGACAGTGGGAAACGCTAAATTTTATAGCTTCAAAGAAAAACCCTGGTTACAGAGCCATTTTGGAAAAGTGCTGGAAGTCGCCAGACAAACCTTCTGCGACATTGCCCGAAATCATCCAAGACATTCAATCGGTCCTCGAACGCAAAGGCCAGGTGATCCTCTACGGTCCGCCGGGAACAGGGAAGACCTACTGGGCCGAGAGGGCGGCCCGAGAGATGGCATCTCTCGACCGCTATGGAAAGTCCTTCGACAGGCTTTCTGATGAGCAGAAGAGGGGTCTTATCGACGGAGGCGACGACTCCGGCGCCGTCAGGATCTGCTGCTTCCACCCGGCCTACGGATATGAAGACTTCCTCGAAGGCTATCGGCCGGAAGAGGCGGACGGCAAGATGAGCTTCGTCCTCCGGGACGGGATCTTCAAGAAGCTCTGCAAAGACGCCCTCTCGAATCCTGGGGCCAAATTCTACCTGATAATAGACGAGATCAACCGGGGCGACATCCCCCGCATATTCGGCGAGCTGATGACTGTCCTCGAAAAGAACAAGCGGGGAAAGACGATTATCCTTCCCGTCTCCGGTGAGCAGATGCAGGTCCCCGAGAACGTCCGCGTCATCGGGACGATGAACACCGCCGATCGTTCCATAGCCCTCCTCGACACCGCCCTCCGGCGCCGCTTCGGCTTTATCGAGGTGATGCCGGACGCGTCGGTACTGGGCGATTCTGTCGTCGGCGGGGTCCATCTCGGCGAATGGCTCAGTGCCCTCAACCGCCGCATCTGCGAGAGCGTCGGGCGCGACGCCCGAAACCGCCAGATCGGCCACTCATACCTGATGGAGGACGGAAAACCGATATCGAACTTATCGAGCTTCTCTCGGGTGGTCCAAGACGAGATCATTCCCCTCCTGGAGGAGTACTGCTACGAGGAATACTCGAAAATAGAGAAGATCCTAGGCGGGGAGGTCGTAGACGTCCAGAGACAGATGATCAGATGCGAGATCTTTGAAGGATCGAGTGATGGCGAGTTCGTCCGAGCCATGTCGAAGATCTCTAAGGATGGATCTTCACGCCCTTCGGTGATGGGACCGGACGCGCCGGAGGACGTCGTGAGCGATTCAGAGGAAGCCCCAGAAGAGGAGCGAACCGATGGCTGAAGATCCGATCTCAGTTTATCTTTCAGAGTGGGAGAGCCGAGGTCCGGAGTCAGAAAGATGTCTGGAGGGTGTTTTTCTTAGCGATGATCCATCTGTCCGGAAAATGGCTCAGTGCCTATCGGAAAAAGGAATGCTGGAGATTTCTGAGCTTCGAAAGGGCATCTTGATCAAATCAAACTCATACGTCGGAAGGGTCGAGCTGGGAGATATTCAGATCACTATCCGCCCGAAGATCGAGGACGCCCCATTCCTCCAGCTCCTAAGGTACGCCTACGGGCTACGAGACCTCCGGCTCTTCGGCCGGACAGATTATCCCCCCAAGTCCCGGACCTTCCAGGATCTTCTCGTCCACCAGCTGGCGGCAGAGGCGAACGAGCTGATCTCGCGGGGGCTTCACCGAAATTACGTCCGCCTTGACGAGACCCTCTCAAGCCCTCGGGGCAGGATCAACATAAAGAGGATAGCACGAAACGGCGGGATCGCCCAGGCCGCCCTCCCCTGCACTCACTACCCGAGGCTCGAAGACTGCCTCATAAACCAGGTCCTCCTCGAAGGCCTCCGCCTCGGCGCAAGGCTCACTGACGATGTGCTTCTGAGGCCCAACCTCCGCCGTCTTGCGGGGCTGATGCAGGATGGAATCTCTCCCGTTAGATTGGATCAGGAGACGATGACCCGACTGGGCCGCCAGATGACGAGGCAGACGGCTGCCTATCGGCCTTCGATATCGATCATCGAGATCCTCCTCTCCGCCCAGGGGCTCTCCCTTGATGACGGCGGGCGGGAGCTTGCGCTTCCCGGCTTCCTCTTCGACATGAACCGCTTCTTCCAGGCGCTCTTGTCCCGGTTTCTTCGAGAGAACCTGGCCGGATACTCGGTCCTGGACGAATGCAGCCTGCGGGGGATGATCTCCTACGTTCCGGGCAGAAATCCCCATAATCGACAGGCTCCGGACCCCCGTCCGGACTACGTGATCATGAGGGGCTCGGATGTCGTCTCCATCCTCGACGCCAAGTACCGGGACCTCTGGGCGACCTCCCTCCCCCGGGAGATGCTCTACCAGCTCGCCATCTACGCCCTGAGCCGGGGGCCGGGCGGGGAGTCTGCGATCCTCTATCCTACGACCGCTCCCGAGGCCGAGGAGGCCTGGGTCGAGGTGAAAGATCCGGTCGGCGACGGCGGCGGGAGGGCCCGGGTGGTCCTCCGCCCGGTGGATTTATATAAACTCGTGAATTTAATCTCCGACGGTCGGGCTCAGGCCCATCGGGATCGAGGGGAGTACGCCCGAAGGCTCGCCTTCGGAGATTGAGGCGGCGAAATCCGCGTTCCATCGTCTGTCGGAGTTTCTTGACGATGCGCATCTTGGGGATCGGGAGGGAAGGGCAGGAATTAGGTCAAAGCTCCGAAGTATAACCCAGAGCCTCGAAGAAGAGAATTAAAGCGGATCTGGACGGTGAGCGCCGTTCATTTCGACTCGCTTCAGGAGAGGCCGATCTTCGCCTTTATCGCGGCGATGTCTCTTTCCATCCTCTCCATCCGCTCGGCGTGGATGGTGCCCAGGTCCTCCCTCAATCCGCGCACCTGGTCGACGGTTTCATCTTGCTTTTCGACCATTCTATCCATCTTCTCGTCCATCCGACCCATCTTCTCATCCATCCGACCCATCTTCTCGTCCATCCTCGCCATCCTTCCGTCCATGCTGACGAGGATGGGGATCGCTTTATGGATCGCTTTATTCATCTGCTCGACGGTGTTCAAGATCGTCGCCTCCTGGAGGGTCATCACCCTTCCCAAGAAATCCTCAATTCTGACCTCGGACACCTGGGCGTGCTCCGGACGACGGGTGGATATAAACTCTTTGAAATTTGATATCGTGGTTTCGTCGGCCTCGGCGAGGACAACCACCATATCATCTGATACATTCATGGCTGTAAACCTCTCGATCCCCTGAGCGACGGCCTCGTGCATCAGGAATACCCGGTAACCTACCCCCTGTACCATTGAACCTGTAATCACGGCCTTTATCTTCATTTGCGATCACCATTTTACAGTGCACCAATATTATTTGATTATTTGGTTACAGACCACCAAGGCAGAATCAACATAAAGAGGATAGCAAGGGACGGCGGAGTCGCCCAGGCCGCCCTCCCCTGCACCTACCTCCCCAGGCTCGAAGACTGCTTCATAAACCAGGCCCTCCTGGAAGGCTTTCGCCTCGGCGCTAGGCTCACAGGTGGCTTAATTCTGTGGTCCAACCTCCGCCGTCTCGCGGCGCTGATGCAGGATGGAATCTCTTCGGTGAGGTTGGATCAGGAGACGATTGGAAGGCTACGCCAGCATAAGTACCTGCAGATCGGTACGAAGAGGGAACAACGCCGGAGACCGTACCAGCGATTCGACCCATTAGCATCAACCCGCAATCTCAAATCACAATCCTGCTATGAAGGTCATGCTCATTAGAAAAATAGAAAAATATGTAAAAAGTAGTGGCCGGAGATCCGAAGATCGGACCTAGGCCACTTCCAGATCCTTGGCGTTGTCTACGAATCGGTTTGGTCCGACCCTATCGATTCCGGATTTCAGGAGCCCTATGCCCTTGACGTTGTAGCTGAGGGTATTTCCCACCACGATGGCGTTCGAAGAGGTGTCCAGGAAGATCCCCACGTCGGTGTTGTTGCCGACGACGTTGCCCTCGACGCGGTTGCCATCGGATTGGAGGATCGCAATCCCATCGTCGCCGTTGTTGCTCACCACGTTATCTCCGACGAAGTTTCCGGGGGCTCTGAATATCAGAATGCCGTCGTTCCCGTTGTTTGAGGTGATGCACTCGAAGATGGTGGTGTTGGTGCAGCCCTTGAGGTAGATTCCCACCCAATCACTGTTCCAGACCCCATTTCTGGAGATCAGGTTATCATTGGAGGTTACCTCGATCCCGGCGCTGGGATAGGGTCCGGCATTGGTGATGTAGAACCCCTCAAGAACGATCCCGTCCGCTTTGAGGATCACGGTGCTGCCGTTCCCCAGGGCGTTCACCACGGGAACTCCCTCGCCAGTGTTCACACCTCGGAGGGTGATCGATTTATCCACGACGACGTTCTCGTTGTAGGTTCCACTACCAACCTCCACCACATCGCCGTCTTCAGCGGCCTCGATTGCTGCCCCGATGGTGGTGTAGTTGCAGCCGTTGAGACAGACGGTTCTGATCATCTCCACCACAGCCTCTCCGGTCTCTTCGATCTCCTCGGGGACAGCCTCTTCGGTCTCTTCGATCTCCTCGGGGACAGCCTCTTCGGTCTCTTCGATCTCCTCGGGGACAGCCTCTTCGGTCTCTTCGATCTCCTCGGGGACAGCCTCTCCGGTCTCTCCGATCTCCTCAGGGACAGCCTCTTCGGTCTCTTCGATCTCTTCGGGGACAGCCTCTTCGATGGACTCATTTGAGACGTATCCCGTTTCGTTAGCTATCTCGACGGTTTCGACGGCCGGTTCTGTCGCGAACTCCTCCACCATTTCCATCTCGGTCGGAGAGGTATCGTTCTCGGTCTCAGCGACCGAATCGGTGGAGTTCTCCGAATCTATCGTCTCCACCACTACAGCCATATCTACCGCCATATCTATGGTGGCGTTATTCTCAATAGAGACGTTATCTGCAGCCTCTTTGCTCTCATTGAGGTCGCCGGATACGGCGTCTGCTTGGACGAGCCCGGCAGAGAGAACGAGGGCCATCAAAAGCCAGGTGCCCACTACGAGCTTATGAGTGCGATCTTGGAGCATATTCAAACCTCTGATTTCAAGATAAAACTGCTCGTTATTAAAATTAACTTAACAATATCGATTCAGGTCTTTTCAGGATATCCCGAACGGCCTCGATCCCTCCGACTTCACGATCTCGATCCCGAATACCTTGGGCCACAGCTTTCCCGTCACCAGGAGCCGCTCGCTCTCGGGATCGTAGGCGATGCCGTTCAGGAAGTCCGAGCTTAGCCGTTCCTCTTCAGTCAAGAGGCCTGATAGGTCGATCCACGCCACCACCTCCCCCCTCTCCGGAGAGATGACGGCGATCTCATCGGTCTTCCAAACGTTGGCGTATATGAGCCCATCAATATACTCGAGCTCATTGAGCCCTGGGAGAGGCTCGCCATTGCTCTGAACGTCGATCTTTCCCCTCAACCTGAGGGTCTCAGGATCAATAAGCAGAAGTCTCGAGGATCCATCGCTCATGATCAGGTCTCGACCGTCGCTGGTGATCCCCCACCCCTCTGTAGGGTATACGAAAGTTCCGGCTACGGTGAGGTTTTCGAGATCCCAAACGAGGCCGATCCCTGATCTCCAGGTGAGCTGAACCAAACGATCCTCCCAGAGGACTATTCCCTCGCCAAAGAGCTGTGGCGGCAAGCTCCGCGATCTTATGACCTCTCCCGTCTCCAGGTTTGTTTCGCGAAGCTTCGACCTCCCATAACGGCCGGTCCCCTCGTAAAGAACGCCGTCCTTGTAGACCAATCCCTGTGTGAAGGCCTCTGGATCGTGGGGGTAGACCGCCACCACCCGGTAGCTATGAACTGGGATCTCCTGGGTGTTGGGTGCCTGATCCCCGATGCAGCCTGCCATGAGGGCGAAAAGGAGCAGACAAAAGATCGAGGCGATGGAAAGTCTAGCGGTCATAGTTTCGGCCTTCCCGAGGTCCGCGATCTATTTAGAATATTCGCAGAAAATCCAGGACCGCAGCCCAAAGACCGCCCACCTCGAAGCTGAATGAAGAGGATTTTGGATGGGGCATTTTTTGGGTGCGGGATCGATAGGCAGCCTCTGCGATCTACCAACAGGTATATCTCCATTGCGGGAGCACCTATCCCAGCTTGCGCAGATGACCTCTTCGGGGATCTCGCTAGCTTTCGTTCGGTTCTTCGGAATCGAAGACCAAAAAGGTACGTGAATATAATGGACGAGAGACGTGGACGTAGAGGCGGCTTCGACAGAGGCCCCAGAGAGATGCACGACGCGGTCTGTGCGGATTGTGGAAAGGAGACTAAGGTCCCCTTCAAACCCGACGGATCGAGGCCGGTATATTGCAGCGAATGTTATCAGAAGCACAGACCCGCAAGACCGCCTAGGCGGTATTGATCGGATCGGATCGATCTGATCCCCACCGGTCTGTTTTTTTTCCGTCAAAATGGTCTTCCGCGATGACGGCGCGGAAGAAATGCAGGGTTGTCTCCCTCCCGGAGACAACAAGCTTTAAGAAAAATTTTCCTTTCACGATGGCCGCCACCACGCCTTCGATCTCGCTGTTTAAGAGATGGTCGAAGCGTAGCAGTGCTCTAATCCAATATTCGAACATCAGGATCAGAACGGCGATGTAATTATAAATCTCTAACTGACTTACACCACTTATCATTAATGTTCTGCTCGTCGAAATAAATTATTTATATGATTAAGTTTTTGTAAGATTAAAATTAAAAAAAATCCCCCGGTGATAATGATGAAGGAGAGCACAGTGAAGGTGCTGGACGATAAAGATCTCGAGTTTGCGGAGACCCTCAGAAGTCTAGGCGTACAGCGGAACGTTGCCATCCTCATAACGTACCTGGCCAACGTGGACGAAGCATCCTCGCGGGATATCGAGATGGGCTCCAACCTCCGACAGCCCGAAGTGAGCATAGCGATGCGTGCCCTGCGCGAGAATGACTGGGTGAGCGAGAAAGAGGTAAGGAGGGGCGGCAAAGGCCGGCCCATGAAAGTCTACTCACTTTTGACCCCCATCGACGATATAATAAAGCATTTCGAAGAAGAGAAGCAACAAGAATCAGCTCAGACGATGGAGAGCATACAGAAGCTCAAGGAGCTGATCTCTAGCTGAAATATTTTACGAAGAGACTTCTTAGGATCTATCTCACAGGGTCGGACACAGCCTCTTTTTTGGGGGGGGCCTCGGAAACCACCTCTACATCAATCTTGGAGGCGATCCCCCGTCCCATGGATACGCAGCATCCGCCTATCTCGATCACCACAGGCCCTCCGAAGGGCTGGCATGCTATCTTGCGGACCCTCTGCCCTTTTCTTATTCCCATAGATTCCAACCTCTTCGTCCAGCCGAAGCTATCGGCGAATGATTTTATCTCCAGGATCAGGTTGCAGGGTGCTTTCGTCAGCGAGATCAATTCGACACCTCTAATATCCCGGTAATTAGACCAATCCGCCGTCTATAAACCTGGCGGTGCCTCTCCGGCCTCAAGCCCTGGACTGGGAAGGGGATGGCTGGCCGGGCACCCTCACCCCACGATCAAAAGCCCAAATAAAGCTCATAATCTGACGTGAATCCCCCGATCAGAGAGGTATCTTTTCACCTCGTGTACCCCCCACTCGCCGTAGTGGAATATGCTGGCTGCGAGGGCGGCCGAGGCCCCGGTCTTGGAAAAGACCTCGAATATATGCTCTGCGTTCCCGCACCCGCCCGAGGCGATAACGGGTATCCGGACCCTCTCGCAAACGGCGCCTGTGAGGGGGAGGTCAAAACCGTCGTAGGTCCCGTCCCGATCCATGCTGGTGAGGAGGATCTCGCCTGCCCCGAGCTCCTCGGCCTCCATCGCCCAGGCCACAGCATCGACGCCCGCAAACTCCCTTCCGCCATAGAAGGAGCACTCAAACCAGGACTCTCCTTTGGGGGTGGGAACCGAGATCCTTCCATCGCCCGGCCCGTCCCTCCTCTTCGCATCTATGGCGACGACACAGGCCTGGCTTCCGTACTCCTCAGCGATCTCGGATATGATCCCGGGTCGCTTCAGGGCCGTGGTGTTGACGGTGACCTTGTCGGCCCCGGCCTTGAAGACGGACCTCACGTCATCGAGGCTCTTGATCCCGCCGCCGACGGCCAGAGGAATGAAGACATTCTTGGCGGTGGCCCTGATGACGTTGAACATCGTCTCGCGCCTATCGGAGGAGGCGGTGATGTCCAGAAATACGATCTCGTCTGCCCCCTCCTCATAGTACCGGGTGGCGAGCTCCCAGGGAACTCCGGCATACCTGATTTGCTTGAACTCGATACCTTTCACGACCCTTCCCAGGGGGACGGCCAGGTCGCAGTCGAGGCAGGGGATTATCCTTCTTGCTAACATCTCGCAAACCTCACGAAGTTCTCAAGGATATTGAGCCCCTCCACCCCCGACTTCTCGGGGTGGAACTGGACTGCAAAGAGGTTATCCCTCGATACCGCCGCGGCTATTTCCAGCCCGTATTCAGTGGTCGCTGCCAGGACAGATCTATCCTCTGGAACGCAAGCATAAGAGTGGACAAAGTAGAAGAAATCCTCATCGGATATCCCCTCCAGGATCTCCGTCTCCTTTTTTATGGAGAGGGTATTCCATCCCATCTGGGGGACCAGAACCGAGTCTGGCAGGCGGATTACATCGCCAGAGATCCAGCCAAGCCCCTCCTCAGGGCTCTCCTCGCTCCCGTCGAAGAGGACTTGCATCCCGACGCATATCCCCAAGATCGGCGTTCCCTCATCCAGGGCCCGCCGGAGGACGCCCTCAAACCGAGACAGTTGTCTCATGCACCCTCCAAAGGAGCCAACCCCGGGAACCACTACCCCCTCAAACGCCGTCAAGCTCTCCGGCTCAGTTATGAGCGTGGGCCGAGCCCCGATCCGCTCCAGGGCGTTTTTTATGCTGAAGAGGTTTCCCACCCCGTAATCCACAACTGCAATCGTCAAATCTCATTCACCTGAGAACTTAAATTCTGATGTTTCAGAATGACCGGAACTCCATGTCTCATGGCCTCGTATATACCTTTTCGGGCTTCTCGGCAGCGACTATTATTCTGCTGGAAGTATATTACAGGCGGCCGACTTGTACTCCGGGATCTTGGATATTGGGTCCCTGGCGTCAGAGGTGATCAGGTTCGCACCGTGATAGTGGAAGGGCATAAAGACCATCCCGGGTTTTACCACGTTGGTAACCCTCGCCCTTGCCCTGGTCTCTCCTCTGAGGGTCGATACCACCACCATGCCGCCGTCGACGATATTCAGGCTGGAAGCATCCTCGGGATTCACCTCGACGTAAAGCTCAGGGTCCCTCTCCATCAGGGACGGGCTCCTCCGGGTCATGGAGCCTCCATTGTAGTGAACGACTATCCTGCCCGTGGTGAGGAGGATGGGGTACTCAGGGCTCGGCTCCTCGGCAGGAGGTACATTCTCGACCGCAAAGAGACTTGCCCTGCCGTCCGGCGATGAGAACCTTCCGGTGTGGAGTATCTCCGTTCCCGGATGGTCCTCTGACGGACAAGGCCAAGCAACGCCCCCGATTCCAGATATCCTCGCCCTCGTGGCGCCTCTGTAGATCGACACCGTACGATTGATCTCCTCTAAAACCTCGGCGGCAGAATTGTATTCGATGTCCAGCCCGAGCCTTCTGGCGATATCACAGATTATCAAAAGCCCCTCTCTCGCCTCTCCGGGGGCGGGGACGGCCCGGTCTATCCACTGAACCCTCCTCTCCATAGAGGTGTAACTGCCATCCTTCTCAGCCCAGGCAGCAGCGGGCAGAACGACGTCGGCAAGCTTGGCCGTCGGCGTCATAAATATCTCCTGGACCACCAGAAAATCGAGATTTTCCAGGGCCTCGCGGGTCTTAGAGGCATTCGGATCGCAGATCACCGGGTCTTCCCCAATGATGTACATCGCCCTGACCTGCCCCTCCAGGGCTGCGTCCATCATCTCCGTGGAGGTCATCCCCGGTCCATCGGGAAGGCTCGGCGCGTTCCAGGCGGTCTTGAAGAAGTCGACGGACGACGGATCGGAGGCCCTCCTGTACCCGGGGTAGAACTCTGCCATGGCGCCCATATCGCAGGCTCCCTGGACGTTGTTCTGGCCTCTCATGGGCCAGATGCCGGCCCCCGGTCTTCCGATCTGGCCACAGATCAGGGCCAGGTCGGCGCAGGCCCTGACGTTATCTGTGCCGCAGATGTGCTGGGTGATTCCCATGGAGTAGAGGAGGGCCGAGGCCTCTGATCGGGAGTAGAGCCGCGCAGCCTCGACGATCTCCTCCGTGGAGACCCCCGTCAGCTCGGATGCCTTCTCTGGGGTGAACCCTTCCAGGTTCCGCAACAGATCTTCAAAACCCTTCGTCCTATCAGCTATGAACCTCTCGTCTATCGACCCCTCGTCTATCGCCACCTTCATCATACCCCTGAGAAGGTCGATGTCGGATCCGGGCTTGAGCCTCAGGTGGAGATCTGCCATCCAAGAGGTGTGTGTGATCCGGGGGTCTGCGACTATGATCACAGCTCCATTATCTTTTGCCTTCTGGACCCACCTGGAGACTGTGGGGTGAGCTTCGGCCAGGTTTGTCCCTATGGCCAGGACGCACCTGGCGTTGGCCAGATCCCCGATATTGTTGGTCATGGCCCCTGTGCCCAGAGATCCCCCAAGCCCCACCACTGTGGGGGAGTGGCAGAGCCGGGCGCAGTTGTCCACGTTCGGCGAGCCCAGGAGCCGGGCCATCTTCTGCAGAGCATAGTTCTCCTCGTTATTGCACCTCGAGGATGCGAGAAATCCCAAGGATCGAGCTCCGTAATCCTTGGCGGCATTTCCCAATCCCTTTGCCACCAGATCTAGGGCCTCCTCCCAGGAGATTCTGATCCAATCGTCTCCATTCCTCTTGAGAGGATATCGCAGCCTCTCCTTGTGGTTGAGGACCTCCAGGATTGAGTTGCCCTTGGGGCAGAGGCCGCCCTCTCCCGTAGGGTGCTGGGGCATGTACTCCATTCCGATGGCCCGCCCCTTCTCCACCAAGAGGTAAAAACCGCAACCTACAGCGCAATAAGGGCAGACAGACGCAATCCGTTCTTCGGTTATGTCAACACCTTCTTCAACGATTTTTCAACGCCCTCTTACTGCCCCCTCCTGCACCTTTCCAGCACCGTCTCCCGAGAGGCCATCTCCGCCTCCCTGCTCCGTCGGCATGTGGGGCAGACCCGGATCCATTCGAGCCCCTCGGAGTCCCTCTCTGAGTCGGCGGCAAGGGCGGCCTCGATCCTTCTGAGCATCGGCTCTGATGCGTACCGCGATCCACAGATCTTGCAGGCCACGAGATCAAAGGAAAGATCCGGCTCCTGAACGGTTTCGTCGAAGGGGACCAGGGTCAGAGCTCTGGCGGGGCAGAACTCCACACAAAGATCGCACTCCTCCTTGCACCTCTTCCAGTGAATGCTCCGCATCTTCTCGGTCTCAGTCCGGACGATGTTCTGGCTGGGACAGACGTTGGAGCAGGATTTGCAGCCGATACAGAGGCTGTCATCAACTTTGATCATCTTCGACCTCCCTTGGCGGCGGCCCGAGCAGCCCGGGCCCGCTCCCGGCGAGAGGCCAGCTCGTAATCAGTGGTGAGAGCGTTGGCCGGACAGGTGGCGACGCAGGCCGGCTCGGCCCGTCCCTCACAGAGATCGCACTTGTGAGCTATTTTGTCTGTCCAGACTACTCCGTAGGGGCAGGCGAGGGAGCATAAGCCGCATCCTGTGCACTTTTTCACATCGAAGGCCGTCCGCTCACCATCCTTATAGAGAGCGCCGGAGAAGCAGGCGATGGTGCAGGAGGCCTCCTCACAGTGATGGCAGAATATGGGAACCGAAGCAAAATCTCCGACGAAATGGACGTGGATGTGGCCGATTCCCCCGTGAACACGATGGCATGCTACCTCGCAGGATCGGCAGCCGATGCATCGGTCGACGTCGACGTAAACCGGCATCTTAATCCCTCCTGGAGATCCTGCAGGCCGAGACCTTGAACTCTGGAATCCTCGCCTCGGGGTCGGTGGTCTCTTGGGTGAGCACATTTGTTCCTGGAAAGTGGAAGGGCATGAAGACAACGCCCTCTTTCACCCCCACCGAAAGGCGGGCATGTGCCTCCGTCTCTCCCCGGAGCGTGGTCACGGTGACCGGGTCGCCGTCGACCACCTTCAGCTTCGCGGCGTCGGTGGGGTTGATCTCCACGTATAGGTCTGGCTCCCGGCTTACGAGGGAGGGACTCCTCCTGGTCATTGACCCGGCGTTGTGGTGGACGGCCGCCCTTCCGGTCGTCAGGACGAAGGGGTAATCTTCGTTCGCCACCTCCACCGCCGGACGGTAGGGGACGGGCACAATGGCGGCGCGCCCCTCAGCGAGCTTGAATCCTGATGAGTGGAGGATCGGCGTTCCCGGATGATCGTGGCTTGGGCAGGGCCAGATCAGGCCGCCAGTTTCGAGCCGATCCCGGGTTATGCCGGCGTACTGGGGCACCGTCCTCTTGATCTCCGCCAGGACCGAGGCGGCGTCGGGATAGTCGAAATCAAGACCGAAAGAAAGGGCGACTCTGCAGATGATCTCGCGGTCGGAGAGGGCAGATCCCGGAGGATCCAAAGCTTTGGAGCTCCACTGGACCCTTCTCTCTGTATTGGTGAAGCTCCCCTCCTTCTCAGCCCAGACCGCCCCCGGCAAGACGAGGTCTGCTGCTTGGACCGTTGCCGTCATGAAGACGTCCTGGACCACCAGAAAGTCGAGGGCATCGAGAGCTTTCCGGACGCGGCGGCTGGAGGGATCGGAGTTGGCGGGATCTTCGCCGACGATGTACATGGCCCCGACGTCCCCCGAGGTTGCAGCCTCGATCATCTCTGTGGCCGTGAGCCCCGGGCCCGTTGGTAGGCCATCAGCCTCCCAGGCGGAGGAGAAATACTTGATCGTCTCGGGATCGCTCGCCTTCCTGTATCCGGGATAAAACTCGGCCAGGGCCCCCATGTCACAGGCCCCCTGGACGTTGTTCTGGCCCCGGAGTGGCATCACCCCCGTCCCCGACCTGCCGAGATGGCCGCATATCAGGGCGAGGTTGGAGACGGCCTGGACGTTATCGGTCCCTGTGGTATGCTGGGTGATCCCCATGGAATAGAGGATCGAGGATGCGGGGGATGACGCGTAGGCCCGGGCCGCTCGGACGATCTCGTCTGCGGTAACGCCCGTAATCTCTGCCGCCTTTTCCGGGGTGAAATCTCTCACCGACTCTGCCAGGACCTCAAAGCCCTTCGTATTCCTAGCGATGTACTCTCCGTCCAAAAGACCCTCTCTGATGATGACGTGAGCCATGCCGTTTAAGAGGGCCACATCCGTCCCCGGTGCCAGCTGCAGGAAGATGTCCGCCATCCAGGAGGTGTGGGTCTCCCTCGGATCGGCGACTATCACCAAGGCTCCCGCATCCTTCGCCCGATGAACCCAGCGAGATATGACGGGATGGTTCTCCGCCAGGTTCGACCCGATGATGAATATGCATCTGGAGCTCGCCACGTCCGGGATGGGGTTTGTCATCCCGGCGGCGCCCAGGGTGCGGTTCAATCCTACCACCGAGGGGGCATGACAGAGCCTAGCGCAGTTGTCGACGTGGGGCGAGCCGAGGAGCCGGGCCAGCTTCTCGATCAGATAGTTCTCCTCGTTGGTGCATTTGGATGAAGCGAGAAATGCGATGCTGGCAGGGCCACGCCTCTTTTTGGCATCGCCTAGCCCTTTTGCAGCAAGGCCGATCGCCTCCTCCCAGGATATCTTCGCCCAGCCGTCGCCCCTCCTCTTGAGAGGAGAGGTGAGTCGCTCCTGGTGGCCGACGATCTCCAGAGCCGCATTTCCTTTAGAGCATAAAGCCCCCTCGCTGACGGGATGATCCAGCATGTACTCTATCCCGACAGCGCGCTCCTTCTCGACTGCTATGAAGAATCCGCAGCCCGCACCGCAATATGGACAAATCGTTGGAACAAGCACTTTTGTCATCTTAATCCCTGATGGCCTTCAATTCTCGAGAATCTTCTGCATATTCAGTATGCATAAAGATCGCTGTAAGGCCTCTTCGACCGTGGCGCGAGCTTGACGAACTGAGAGTTCAAGATCTCATATTTTCTCTTCTCGACCTCGGGGAAGCGCTCCAGGAACCTGGAGACATAATCGTCGAGAACCGTCCGATCGGCCTCGTCGACGGGCGAGATCTCCACCTGATCTCCCACCTGGGACTGGTCCACATCGCCGCGGAGGTAGATGACGCCCCCATGCATGCCGGTGCCTATGAAGTTGGCCTTGTGACTCTGGACCTCCATGTCCAGAATTATCACGATTCCGCCCGCCATGTACTCGCCCAGGAAGTCCTGGGAGGTGCCGCCCACCACCAGGACGGGCCTTTTACCGTCGTATTCCTTCATGTGAAGGGCCGTTCTATAGCCGCAGCCCTCTCGGACGTATATCTCGCCTCCTCGCATCGAAAATCCCAGGACGTCTCCCGCCCGTCCGTCTATGACCACCTCACCGTCGTCCATGGTGTTTCCGACGCCGTCCTGGGCGTTGCCGTGGACGGTTATCTTATGGTGACCGTAGAGGAAGGCGGCAAGATCGTTGCCGGGGGTTCCGAAGATCTCTATCTCCATCTCGAGGTGCTCGGGGGTGTAGAGGCGGGTGCCGATGTACCTCTGGCCGCAGACGTTCGTGATCTGGACCCTCTTTCCTCCCGAGAGCATCAGCTCTCTCAGCTGGTCGTTCAACTCTCTCGTCTCGAGGCCTCTTGCATCTATCGAGGGGATTTCAACGTTCTGATAATACTGCCTGGCCCCGAAGATGCCCGGTTCGGATGTTACAGCTCTCGCCATTTTTATCTCACTCTCCAGCACCTTTGATTCCCAATACGTCCAGCTCCCACTCGTAGAGCCCTATCCCCCGGAGGTGGTCCCGGTTGCCCCGGAGGCTCTCGAGAGCGTTGATCCCCATACCCCCCAGCATCTCCCGGATCTCGTGGGACCAGGCGGAGATGAGATTGGTGAGCCTCGCTGAGGCGATATCCACGTTAAGCCTCCCGGAGAGGCGGGGGTCCTGGGTGCATATCCCCCAGTTGCACTTGCCTGTGTAGCACTTCTGGCAGAGGGTGCATCCCATGGCGATCAGGGCCGCAGATCCGATGTAGACGGCGTCGGCCCCCAGGGCTATCGCCTTGACGACGTCGGCGCTGCAGCGGATCCCGCCAGCGGTGATGATGGAGCATCGGTTCCTGATCCCCTCGTCTCTCAGCCGCCGGTCCAGGGAGGATATCGCCAGCTCTGTGGGGATGCCGACGTTGTCCCTGATCGCTTTGGGGGCAGCTCCGGTTCCGCCCCGGAGACCGTCGATGGCGATGATGTCAGCGCCGGCGTGGACGATACCCGTGGCTATGGCGGCAAAGTTGTGGACGGCCGCGATCTTGACGGAGATCGGCTTCTCGTAGTTGGTCGCCTCCTTGAGGGCGCTGATGAGCATCGCCAGGTCCTCGATGGAGTAGATGTCGTGGTGGGGAGCCGGCGATATGGCGTCGGTCCCTGGGGGGATCATCCTCGTCTCGGCGACGGAGGCCGAGACCTTCTCGCCGGGGAGGTGGCCGCCTATCCCGGGCTTGGCCCCCTGCCCCACCTTGATCTCCACCGCCTGGGCGCAGTTCAGGTACTCGGCGTCGATGCCGAAGCGGCCTGATGCCACCTGGACGATGGCGCACCTCCCGAACTCGTCCCTCATCTCCCGGGGAAGGCCCCCCTCGCCGGTGTTGAAGTAGGTCTTTGACCTGCAGGCGGCCGTCGCCAGAGATCGGAAGGCGTTGTAGCTGATGGCTCCGTAGGACATCGCCGAGAAGAGGATGGGGGTCTCAACCACCAGATTCGGTGAGAGCTCCGTCTTGATCTCGATATCTCCATCCTCGGCTGCGATCTCCATCAGATCGGGCTTTCTCCCCAGGAAGGTCCTCAGCTCCATCGGCTCCCGGAGGGGATCGATGGAGGGGTTTGTCACCTGGGAGGCGTTGAGGACTATGTGGTCCCAATAGATCCGGAACGGCTTGTCGCTGCCGCAACCTGTGAGGAGGACCCCTCCAGTCTCGGCCTGCCGTTTTAGGTCCTCAATCTTCTCGCGGGACCAGGAGGCGTTGGGCCGATAGTAGGAGGGCGATGGCCGGACGATTATGGCGCCCTTGGGGCAAAAGACGGCGCACCTCTGGCAGCCGGCGCACTTCCTCTCGTCGGAGACGAGCCGGTCGGCCACGGGATCGTAGGTGTGGACGCCGAAGGAGCAATGCCTCTCGCAGGCCCGGCACTGGCCGCACTTCTCTTCGTCCCTTATGATCTGAAACTCGGGAAAGACGAATGATCTCATATCAAAACCTTTTTCGTGCTCTTCAGCTCGGCGACGACCGGTTCACCCCCGTTGGGGGTCCAGACCCGATCGAGCTCTGGTGAGATGAGTCTGATGGACGCCTCCTCTGAGGAGATGTAGAAGGTCTCCCCTCTGGTGGCGGCGGTTATGGGCCGGAGCCTGATCCTGTCGGTGAGGCCGATCATCCGGCCGGTCGTGCCGATGATGACGGCGAAGGGCCCATTCATGAGGAGGGGGCCGTAGACCATCCGAAGGGTGGTCAATAGCTTCCTCTCCTTCTCGGGCAATCGGTCGATGGAGTTCCAGATGGGGGGGGCCAGGATTTTTGCCACGACCTCGAGTGGAAGCTTCTGCCTCCTCATAAGCAAATCAGCGGCGTAGGCGATCACCTCGGTGTCCGTCTGGAGGGTGCAGGCGTAGCCGTACATCTCCAGGTACCAGCGGTTGGTGCCGTAGGAGGAGACCTCGCCATTGTGGACGACGGTGGTGTCCAGGAGGCTGAAGGGATGGGCTCCGCCCCACCAAGCCCGGGTGTTAGTGGGAAATCGGCCGTGTGCGGTCCAGGTGTGAGCCCGGTACATCCGATCGAGCATGAAGTACTCGCCGACCTCCTCAGGGTAGCCGACGCCCTTGAAGCAGCCCATGTTCTTTCCGGAGCTGAATACGTATGCGTTATCGATTCCGGCGTTAACCGCCATGATCTGATCTGCGATGTAGTCCCCCTCCGAGGGGACGATGCCCGAGTCGTCCCACCCCTCTTTGGGCAGGACGAAATAGCGCCAGACCAGGGGCGGGTCTCTCAGCTTCACCTCGTCGTCGTGAGGAATCTCCTCGTCATTGACGACGTCGAACCTCGAAGAGAGGAAGTCCTCCAGCTCCAGCTTTGCTTCCTGCTTGGCCTGAGGGCTCTTTCCGGTGAACATGAGGTGGAAGGCGTAGTAGTCCTTGTAATCCGGGTATATCCCGTAGGCCGCAAACCCTCCGCCGAGACCGTTGCCTCGGACGCGCATGTTGGCTATCGCCTTCATGACGCCAGAGGCGGAAACGCGCTCCCCACCCTGGTTCATCGCCCCGAAGATGGAGCAGGCGCAGATCTCCTTGTTGTATAGCTCTCTTCTAATCCTTGGCATGATAATCTCGAACCCCATCCATCGGCCTGATGATCATGAATCGATGACTTTGCAGGCAAGAAGTGGTTACAAGGGAAGGGATGGCAAGAATTGTTTTATAGGTATTTGAGAAATGTTGGGAAAGTTTGAGAAAAGTTCATAACAATTATGAATGCTGAGGGGCAATGCGGACGATTTTTGGAGAGATCACGTCACAATCCTTAAAAGATCGACGATCTGGATGGCCATGATCTTTTGAAGTCTTCAAATCCTGGGATCAAAGCCCTTTCCATCTGACCCCGGCGATCATTACGATCCCGACGATCCCATCAGGTATCCCCCAAACTCGGCCGTCCAGAGGATGACGAGATAAGCCCCCACCATCCCAGCCCGCCGATCCCGAGGACCCAAAGGAGCTATCAAGCCCCAGGGCGAAGAAGAGGGCCAGGTTCAGGAGGGCGATCCCCGAGCCCCGTCGACAGTTCCCGAAAGGGCGGGGCCCTCAGTCGGTCAGAAACCACGGCCGAGAGGCCCCCCGACGACGAAGGCCAGGATCGAGAAGACCGGGTGCATCACCGGATTATTCCACGCGCAGTATTCGATTAGCACTCAAAAACCTTCATATAATTTGGAATCAAAGTTTTAAGGCAAATGGGGTTATTATGCTCAATCACTTCATCAGCAGGCGAGCCTTTAAAGTCTGGTTTGCGATCGCGATCGCCCTAGTTTCGATGGCCGGGCTATTCTCGGGGGGTGGTGCGGCCCTGGCGGAAGATGCGTCCCGATATGAGCTTCCTTTATCGACGGAAGATATCGATAACTTTGAAGATTTCAACTCCAAGTTGCCCCTCAGCGAGGCTTCGCTCGAACGGCTGGAGATGAACGGGTTTGTGGTTATGAAGGATCCTTTCTCCCCTAACCGGGAGGATATCACGGCACCCTACAAGCTCCTCAAGAGGCTTGAGGTTCCGATCTTCGTGACCTCCGACACCCTCCTCCATGTATACCACATCCAGTTCGACGAGACCTTGATGGAGATCGAGGAGGAGCACTTCTATGGCGACCTGTGGACGATCAGCGAAATGATGCTGTCGAAATCCGAGGCCGACTACAGGGCCTCTTCGGGCGAGGCGAAGGAGGCGGCGAAGATGAACGTTGCCTTCTTCTCAGTGGCGTTGAGTCTCCTTTCGCCAACGGCAGATCAGCTCTGTCCCGGGAGTGGGCGGGAGTGCGACGAGAGAAGTTATGAGGGGGGTTACCCCTACTTCAAGCCCGAAGAGCTGGAGGAGAGGAGATTTCTGGTCCCCGCCCTGGTGAAGGAGGAGGTAGATGCAGAGCTCGCCCTGATCGAGGGGCAGTCCGGGTTTGCCAAATCGCCGATATTCGGCTACGATGAGGACTACTCCCAGTACCGGGCCCGGGGCCACTACACCCGATCCGAGCGCCTCAAAAACTACTTCAAGGCTATGATCTGGTACGGGAGGATGGGCTTTCTTCTGAAGGGCTGCGACGGCGGATGCATCGTCTCCGAAGAGGAGGCGAAAGTCCATACCCTTGCCGCGAGCATGATCGCCAGAAATCTCCTCGGCGACCCCGAATCGAAGGAGCTTTGGGACAGGATCTATAACGTAACCTCCTTCTACGTCGGATATTCCGACGACCTCGGGCCCCGCGAGTACAGCGACACCATCGACTCCCTCTTTGATGAGGATGTCTCAGCTCGAGCCCTCTCGGATTCGGACCTCGCCCTCCTCAGGGCAGAGCTCGCTAGGAAGAGATCGCCCAAGATCTACGGCGGGACAGGGGTCGACTCCCCGGCCTGCGCCGCGGAGCCGCCCTTCTCGCCGGAAGAGGCCGATCTTTGCCTCGCGGCGACGTCGGGGTTGCGGTTCATGGGGCAGCGGTTCGTTCCCGACTCCTACATATTCCAGAACCTGGTGATCCCGAAGGTCGGCGGCTATTTCGGCGAGGGCGACGCCTTCACCCTCGGTCCGTACGGCCGCCACTTCCCGAGGGGCCTGGATCTGATGGCGATCTTGGGCTCGGAGAGGGCTGATGAAATCTTGAAAGCATTGAACGACTCAAGCTACCAGAACTACTCGTCCCAGAAGGCAGAACTCCGACTGGAGTTTGACATCTTCAGCGAGGAGGAATGGCAGAAGAACCTCTACTGGTCGTGGCTTTACTCCATGATGCCCCTTCTCGAGGCGCCCGATCCAAATAGCCCCGCCTTCATGGAGACGACGGCCTGGCAGGATAAGGAGCTGACCACAGCCCTCGCCTCCTGGGCAGAGCTCCGCCACGATACAATTCTCTACGCAAAGCAGAGCTACACCCTGAAAGCCATCTCCCTTCCGCCGGAGGAGCCCGAACCGGTGGCCGGCTATGTCGAGCCCGTCCCCGAGGTTTACGGAAGGCTCCTCGATCTCGCCAGGATGAACAGGGAGGGGCTCGAAGAGGCCGGACTTCTCGACGACTCGTCCCGGAGCCGCCTGGTGAGCTTCGAGACGATCCTTTCGAGGCTTGAGGAGATATCGAGGAAAGAGCTGGACGGAGAGGAGCTGACGGAGGAGGACGTCGAGTTCATCAACGACTTCGGCGAGAGGCTTAACGGGGCGGTCGAGGGGGTCGACGACGAGTCGAAGAAGACGACGATCGTCGCCGACGTCCACACCGATCCGAACACGGGCTTGGTCCTGGAGGAAGGGGTGGGCTACGTCAGGCTCGTGGCCGTCGCCTACGACCTTCCCGGCGGCAGGGTCCTTTTAGCGGCAGGGCCCGTCTTCAGCTACTACGAGTTCAAACAGCCGATGGACGACCGGCTCACCGACGAAGCCTGGCGAGAGATGCTGGCGGACTCGCCCCCGGCGGAGCCCGAGTGGGCGGCCAGCTCCGCCGAATGGCTCTCCTATTCGATCCTGGAAGCCCCGCCAGATGAGAGGGATGTTGCCGAGGCTGGGGAGGTCGAAGAGAAATTGGTAGAAGAGGAGGAGATCAAAGCCGTTTCCGGCCAGGGCGCAGAGATCCGACTTGAGGACTTCGAGGTGAGGATCGGCTGGAACCTCTTAAGGGGATGGTACGCTGACTGCACCATCACCCTCAGAAACTCCGGGGATGCCGAAGGGACGGCCAACGTCATCCTGGAAGATGGAGACGGAAAACTCCTCAAGGAGCTGGAGATCAAGGTCCCCTCCAATTCCGCGGTGACCGAGAAGGCTGAGGTCGACATATCAGGAGGCAGCCGAGAGGTGAACTCAAAATTGGTGGAGTGAAGGGCGGCTCGAATGAAAGAGCCGCTCCTTCCGCAAAAAGTTACTGGGAAGAGAGATCCGATTCAGATCAGGGCTATCTCCTGGGAAGGGGTATGGGCCTTTCCCTCTGCAGTCGCCTCCCTGTAGATGTAGAACCTGAGGGGCTCCTCGGCGGAGAGAACACCCTGATCAGCAGTCTTTATGCTGATCTTTCCCATCAGGGGGACGTCTGTGCCCCTGTAGAGGTTGATCTTGTTATCCTCGTTGTTCATCATGATGATCTTGGCTTCGGTGTCCACCTTCTGGATCGTCATCCTGTCGATCTTCGTATCCACCTTGATATCGAGAGGGTCGTCGGAGATCTGCCAGACGCCATCGACTGTGGCAATCCTCTCATCGCCGCTGACGTAGACGTTTTTGAAGTGGACGGCTATCGTCACGATCTTTTCGGCGTCGCCCATCTTAATATTGTAGGTGTAGGTCTTATCCTGGACCGTTGCGCCGTTCTTGGAGGGCTCCACCATCCCTGTATCAACGGACCGGCCGTCCTTCTGGAGTTCGAGGCTGACCTTGCCGCTGGGATCGACAGACTTGATCATCAGCTCGTAACCCTCGGCAAGCTTCAGAGGAGCGCTGGAGGTGATGCTCCTCTCCTCGTCGTCGTCGATCAGGACCCGGCTTAGGAGCTCGGCGGCCATCAGGTTAGGGTCGGCGGAGTCGTCGTACAGGTAAGCCCAATCTCCCTCGACGTAGGCCGCGAAGTACTCCTCAGCCAAAAAGCCGATGGTCCAGTATTTGCCCCACTCCTCGAAGTCGAAGTCTTTCATCTGGCCCGAGGTCGTATAGACGACCCCGTCGGGCTCCTCGAGGGCGTTGCCGTAGATGGTCATGATGATCTTCTCGTTGCCGAGGTTGTCGTCTATGTCGTAGTAGAAGCCAGCGAAGTTGGCGGGATCCCATACGGTCATGCCGCCGTCGACCACCTCGGAGATGCTTCCCCTGATCTCGTAGGTACCGGGATCGGTGATCTCCTTGTAGACGTAGAACCTGAGGGGCACTTCAGCGCTGATCTCGTCCTGGTCGGCGGTCTTTATGCCGATATCTCCCATCAGAGGGATCTCCCTGTTCCTGCTCAGGATGACCCGGTTGTCTTCGTTGATCATGAAGATCAGCATCGAGTCGGGGTCCACCGTCGCAACTCTCATCTTGCCGAAGGATGCGTCCTCTTCGATGCTGACGAGCGCATCGGAGATCTGCCAGATGCCGGCGACCACGGCGGCGTCCTGGAGGCCCGTCTCTGTGCCGTGAAAGACGGGTCCCTTGAAGTGGACGGCTATGACCGCAACCCCACGCGAAATTCCGAGATCCTTGGTGTAGATATAGGTCTTGTCGGCGATGGTGGCGCCGTCCTTCGACGGGGCTATCAGGTTGGAGTCGACGACCTCGCCGTCCTTGCTCAGCTCAAGCCAGACGGACCCATAGGCGTCGATCCCCTTGATCGCCAGCTCGTACCCCTCGGCGAGCTGGAGGGGCGCGTCTTTTGTGATGGTCCCCTCCTGGTCGTCGTCGATGAGGATCTTCGATAGCTGCTCGCCTGCCATCAGGTTAACGTCTTCTGATCTGTCATAAAGGTAAGGATAGTAACCGTCATCGTACGAATCCTCGGCGTATCCTGCGAAGTGCTCCTCTCCCAAAAAGGAGATGGTCCAGTACGTGCCCCACTCCTCGAAGTCGAAATAGGCTTGCTGGGCCGTCGTTTCGTAGACGACCCCCATCGGCTCGTCGAGGGAGCCATCGGTGATCGTCAGGGTCAGCGTCTCGGTGCCGATGTTCTCGTCGGCGTCGTAGCCGAATCCTGCAAACTCTTGTGGGCCCCACGTATAAGTCGCGCCGTCCTCGACGACTGCAACGGTGCTTCGAAGCTCCACCCCTTCAGTGGCGCTGGCGACGGTCGTCATGGAAAGAAGGATCATGACGAAGTTTATGAACGTTGGAGTTCTCATGGTAACGTAAATTATTTACTAACTATAAAGCAGATTTGGTGTGCTTCATGCTGGGAGAATAGTTTTAATCTCTGAGTATTATTTTTAACGAATACCCACAGCTCTGGGAAGGAACGACGCGCTTCAAAGAACACCGTAGCTTTGGACATGCTCCCAGGCCCTCTGGAGGGCTGAAGCCCCCTCTCCTTTAGCGTAGATCGAGGCGTCCATCCGGCCGTAGAGCTCTCGATCCTCTCCGACGGGGCAAACCTTGATGCATACTCCACAGGGCGAGATCCCCCTCCGGTTCAGCTCGGCGCTGTGGGCTGCGCAGGCCGACTTGTCGGTGAGGCCCTCAGGGTAGTCTCTTTCGTCTAAGGCGTGGGCAGGGCACATCCGGACACACCGCATGCATCGGGTGCACAGCTCTTCCTTCATCACCGGGTCTGAGGGGAGCTCTGCTGCTGTGAAGATGGAGCCGAAGCGTACCCGAGGGCCAAACTTTGTCGTCAGAAGTACGTTGTTCACCCCGAAAGACCCAAGCCCGGCTAGATAAGCAGCGTGCCGATGGCTGAAGAAGGCGACTGGGTTTTTCAGCAGAGTCTTGACATCAGCGTATCCGTCTCTGGGCACGAAGACGGATGGGTATCCCTTCTCGGAGAGTAAGTTTGAGAGCCGATAGGTGTACTGGTCGAGGAGGATGTTCACAGTCCTGTAAAGCTCCCGGTACCAGATAGACGGTGATGTCTCCAGGACAGGAAGGGAGATCGGAAGCCCGATGACTACCACCGACTTCGCCTCGGGGTATATCGACTGGGGCCAGAACTCCTCGGGAATCCAGGGCTCAAAGGGGGGATTTGCCCAACGGTCGACGCTGGCGACCCCCAACATAGGGATCTCCATCTGACGGCACCTTTCCATGAGGACTCGTTTCAGATCATCGCTCATGGTAGATACTATATTCGGTGGTGGTGATAAAAGGATCTACTGCTGGGGCTCCGCCTGCCCCGTATCGCCTCTTCTACTTCTTCACAAGGGTGGCAATGAAAGGCAGCCATCTACTGCTGCAGTCTCAACTCCTCAGTATCTGCTATATATTGCCAGTCGTTATAACGAAGATAGATGGCGCATATGGATCTATGCAGAGAGGGCCGGTTTATCGGCAAGACCGTGATCGTCACGGGAGGCGGGACCGGAATCGGAAAGCGGGTTGCCAAAGACCTTTACGATGAAGGAGCCTCCGTTCACATCCTCGGACGGAGGCTCGAGAAGCTTCTCGAAGCCAGAAGAGACGCATCCGACCCCACCGCCTCTGACGATGGCAGGTTCTTCTGCTACGAATGCGATGTCTCCGATGACCGCCGGGTCGGGGAGGTATTCGATCAGATCAAGGACTCGACCGGGCACGCATACGGTCTTGTGAACAACGCTGCCATCAACCCCTCCCGAAACGAGATCACAGAGACGGAGCTCGAAGACTGGAGGGCGACCCTGGAGGTGAACCTCACGGGGGCCTTCAACTGCTCCAAGGCCGCGGTCGAGCAGATGCTCGAAGGCGGCGGGGGAAGCATCGTCAACATATCATCGGTCGGCGGGCTGAAGGCGTTTCGGACCCGGACCTCCTACAACGCGAGCAAGTTCGGGATGATCGGCCTCACCGAGTCTCTCGCCCTCGACTACGCCCGAGAGAATATCCGGGCGAACGCCGTCTGTCCCGGCTACGTCGCCACCGAGCTTACCGCCCCACTATTCGAGAAGATGGGCGAGGAGAAGTTCGGGGCTCTGGTGGGAGCTCACGCCATGGGTCGGCTGGGGAGGCCAGAGGAGGTATCCAGAGCTGTGCTTTTCCTCCTATCGGAGGAGGCGAGCTTCATCACCGGGGTCGCACTCCCCGTAGACGGCGGGTATCTCCTCAAGGGATGAGCTGCCAAATTTCGAAGAAACTCCTGGCCCATTCATGGATAGTTTTTACCATGAAAGCATATGCGGGCGCCCGGACGCTAGTAGTAAGCAAACCACTGATTCCAAATCCGTCAGAATTCAGCCTATTCCGACATCGTCTTATCGCCCGACGGCCATCTCGTCTCCGATGAATCCCGATAAGATCGATGAGATCCTCGCCTTCCATCGGTATCAGAAGGATAAGATCGAAGCCCGCCTCGCCGACTTCAGGCGAATCTGGGCCGAGGGCAAAGACCGCGACCTATTTGCCGAGCTCGCTTTCTGCATCCTCACCCCTCAATCCCGGGCGAGAACCTGCTGGCCCGCCATCGAGAGGCTCAGAAGATGCGGCCTCCTCTTCGAGGGCACCGCCGAGGAGATCCGGGGTGAGCTTAAAAACGTCCGCTTCAGGGAGAGGAAGGCGAGCTACATCGTCTCGGCCCGAAATCAGTTCACGAAGGAAGGTCAGCTCTCGGTCAGATCCATCCTTGGAGGGTTCTCCAACCCCTTCGCGGCCCGGGAGTGGCTCGTCGAGAACGTCCTGGGCCTCGGGTACAAGGAGGCGGGCCACTTTCTCCGAAACATCGGGCTCGGTGAGGATCTCGCCATCCTCGACCGCCACATCCTCAAAAACCTGGCGATCCTGGGCGTCATCGACGAGGCCCCGGCCTCCCTCACCAAAAAGAGGTACCTGGATATCGAAAAGAAGATGATCGCCTTCTCGAAGGAGGTGGGGATCCCCATGAGCCACCTGGACCTTCTCCTCTGGTCCAAGGAGACGGGCGAGATCTTCAAATGAAGTCTCCGAGCCTCTTGTTCCCTCGCCCCCTCTCCGTCTCCATCCCCGCTGACCTCTCGGCACACCTGGAGATCCGCCCTCCAAAGGGCCTTCTGCCGTCTTTTCGGGGCTCGTCCTGGCTTCGATAGTAGACCTCCCAGAGGTCGGTGACGCCGCCATCGGCATCGTCTTCGTCCATTTCGTCCTCTTTCTCGCCCTTGCCCTCGCCGGCTCCGACGTCCATGAAGCGGCCGAGCTCTTCGAGGGCGGACGCGACCCCATCGCCCCGGGAGCGGAGAAAGCCGGACTCGGTCCTGAAGGAGGACCAGGACCTCCATTCGTCTCCCAGGAGGATGATCGTCCCCGGAAACCTCTTCGCCAAGAAGTCGGCGACCTCAAACCCGATCTCGTGGTCGGGGCTCATCCGGCCCCAGAGGACCTTTTTTCCTCGGGGCTTAAGCCTCACAAACCCCCTCATCCGATGGATCTCACCCTGGACCGCGTATATCATCCCCCTGATGCGGAGAACCTCCGGGTCCGTCGAGGTCTCCACCTCCAGGGGTGTGAGGCTTCTAGCTCTCTCGATCATCTGGTCGTCGCTATCTCTGTGGGCTGAGAGAAGCTCGACGAAGTCTTCGGGGGTTCTCATCTGATCCACCGATCCAGGGTAGTGCTGCATTTGCCGTCGATCTTGAGGAAGGGACCCGCCCGGCGTACCACGACCCCCAAAGCCGCAAGGTCCCTCATCCTCTCGATCCTCTTTTCTTTTCGGAGGAGGGAGATCCTTCGGGCGCTCTTCGGTCCGATCCCCGGCACCCTGATCAATTCACTGAAGGAGGCCGAGTTCGGGTCGATCGGCGAGTCGAAGAAGTTCACGGCTATCGCCATCTTAGGATCGCCATTTCGGAGGAAGCCGTCGTCGTCGAAGGCCACGAGGATCTCCTCTCTCTTTAGCCCGTAGACTCGATGGAGCCAGTCGACCTGATAGAGACGGTGCTCCCTCCAGCTCTGCTCCTTCTCCTTTCCCTCGAAGGTTGTCCCCGCCACGGGCCGAAAGGCCGAGAAGTATACCCTCCTCAGGTTCATCGTCTCATACTCGAAGAAGAGCCGATCGAAGATCTCCCGGTCGCTCTCCTCGGCAGCCCCAACCACCATCTGGGTGGTCTGGCCCGCGGGAAGGTCCACCCTCCCCGATAGTTCTTTCACGTACCTCTGCCTCGCCAGGATGTCCCTCTCGTAATCCTTCGACGGGCACAGATCCGCCAACCTGGACTTCGACGGCGCCTCCAGGTTCACACTAACCCTGTCCGCCAGCTCCATCGCCTCCCTCACGTGCTCCTTCGACGAGCCGGGGAGGATCTTCAGGTGGACGTAGCCCCGGAACCGGTGGATGCCTCTCAGAAGCCTCACCGTCTCGATCATCTCCTCCATCGTCTCGTTCTCATCTCTGCCGATCCCCGAGCTCAAAAATAGCCCCTCGATCCGATTTGATCGATAGAGTCCGACGGTGATCCTCGCCAGCTCCTCGGGCGAGTAGGAGAAAGTCCTCGCGCTGCCTCTGCTATTCCGGGAGTTGGTGCAGTACCTGCAGTCCAAGGGGCAGGCGTTGGTGTAGAGGGTTTTGAAGAGGCTGACGCACCTTCCGTTGCCGGTGAAAGAGTGGCAGAGGCCTCCTCTCAGGACGTCGCCGATCCCATGGGACCCCTCGACCTTCCTCTTCGTCGAGGTGGAAGAGCAGAGGTCGTACTTGGTTCCCCTCCCCAGGGCATCGACCTTGGCTGGATCGATCTTCAGGCCCGGGAGGGGTCCCAAAGAGTCGAACCTGCTCAGGGCGGCGAGACGGGCCATCTTCTCCAGGGTGGTCACGAAATCAAGAATGTATCAACTTTAAAATAGGGGTTTTGGATATGCGGCGCGAAGGTATTCAGAGGGAGGAAGTTTGAGTTGGATGTTGTTATTAAAAATGTTGTGGATATTTAAAGAGAGAAATTCAGGAATTCTAAGTTCAAAACGCGGAAGGGTGGTAAAACATCGTCGCACTCACGACTAACTTCGACGCATTTACCGAAAACCAAGCGGCCTTCAGGATCATTTAGATCGGCACAATTCAGAAAGGAGGGATGTGCGGGTGGCTTGAACCCGATACGCCAATGCAGGCCTTGGGTCTTTTGGCGCAGCCCGCCGTGAGTTGAAGGAAAAGAAAAAATGATCCGACCGAGAGGTTCCCTCATCCCCTCTCGATCATCGTCCCGACGCCGCCGTCGGTGAATAGCTCCAGGAGGAGGGCGTGGGGCCTCCTCCCGTCGACGATGTGGGCCGACTGAACCCCGCCCTCCACGGCCTTGACGCAGGCCTCCACCTTCGGGATCATACCGCCGGTGATCACCTTCTCGTCGACCATCCTCCTGAAGTCGGAGATCTTGAAGCTCGAGATGACGCTGTTGACATCCTCGGGCTTCAGCTTCACCCCCTCGACATCGGTCACCGAGATCAGCTTCTTGGCGCCCAGGGAGATGGCTATAACGCCGGCGGCGGTGTCGGCGTTGACGTTCAGGTTGTTCCCCTCGCCGTCGACGGCTATGGGCGATATCACGGGGATGTATCCCTTCCCGGCGGTGATGAGGATGATCTCGGGGTTGACCCTCACGACCTCGCCGACCCAGCCGAGGTCGATGGGCAGCTCCTCTCCGGCGATGACGATCGGCTCCTTCTTCCTCGCCACGATAAGCTGGCCGTCCTTCCCGGAGAGGCCGATGCCCTTCCCCCCATGCTTTCCGATTAAAGTGACCAGGCTTGAGTTTATGTTTCCGACCAGGACCATCCTCGCGATCTCCAGAGTCTCCTCGTCGGTGACCCGAAGACCTCCGACGAAGACCGATTTTTTGCCGAACTTCGCCATCTTCTCAGAGATCTCGGGGCCGCCGCCGTGGACGACTACCGGATGTATCCCGACGTACCGGAGGAGGACGAGGTCCTGGACGAAAGTGTCCAGAACCTCCCTGTCGGACATGATCGACCCGCCTATCTTTATCACCATGATCGAGTCGTAGAACTCCCGGAGGTACGGGAGAGCCTCGATGAGCACCTGTTCCCTTTTGACCGACATCAGCAGATCCTTCCCTGTTCCTTCGCTTTCCTTCCCTTTGGGCAGGCAGACGATCTCAGTCGATGGACATCAATATGTCGCCCGGAGATACCGTCTCCCCCACCTCGGCGTAGATTTCAGCGACGACGCCTTCCTTGTTGGCGCAGACGTCGTTCTCCATCTTCATCGCCTCGAGGACGGCGACGGCGTCCCCCTTGGATACCTTGTCCCCTTTGGCCACCAGGTACCGGATGATGACCCCCTGCATTGGGACGGTGACTCCATCCTTGGGAGCCTTCGGCTCCGCCGCCTCGATGGAAATACCTGCGGGCGCGACCTTGACGAGGTAGGCCTCCCCGTCTACTTCGACGTTGAAGGCCGCGGGCTTTCCGATGGTCACGGCGGCCTGGGCCTCTGCAGAGGCCGCCTTCTTCAGCACCTCCTCCTTGGCCTCTCCCTTCAGGAACTTCTCCGCCACCTGGGAATAGAGGGCGTATGTTAGTATGTCCTCCTCCTTTTTGACCAGGCCCTTTTCTTGCGCCTCGGCCTTCATCCTCTCGTATTCGAGGGGTATCAGGTCCGCGGGCCGGACGGTTATAGGCTCCTCGTCCTCAAGGATCTCTGCCTTGATCTTGGGGTTGATCTCCGCAGGAGATCTGCCGTAAAGCCCCTTGACGTAATCTTTCACCTCCTTGGGGACGACCTTGTACCTCTCTCCGGTGAGGACGTTCAGCACCGCCTGGCTTCCCACTATCTGGCTGGTGGGGGTGACGAGGGGCGGGTACCCCAGATCCTCCCTCACCCTCGGGATCTCGGCCAGAACCTCGTCGTACTTGTCCAGGGCCTTCTGCTCGATCAGCTGGGATACGAGGTTTGATAGCATCCCGCCCGGGACCTGGTAGACGAGAACGTTGCTGTCCACCCGGGCGGAGATGGGGTTGAAGACGGGGGCGTATACCTCCATCAGCTTCTCGAAGTACCTCTTGATCTCCGTCAGGAGCCTTAGGTCGAGGCCCGTATCGTAGGGGGTTCCCACCAGGGAGGCGACGATGCTCTCGGTGGGGGGATGGGAGGAGCCCCAGCCCAGAGGAGATATGGCGGTATCGACGATGTCGACCCCCGCCTCGCAGGCGAATATGAAACTCATGGGGGCCATGCCGCTGGTACAATGAGAGTGGAGACAGATGGGGACGTCGACCGCCTCTTTCATCGACGCCACCAGGTCGTAGGCGTCGTGGGGGAGGATCAGCCCCGCCATGTCCTTGATGCAGATGGAGTCGCATCCGAGGTCGGCGAGCTCCACCGCCATCTTGGTGAACTGCTCTATGGTATGGACCGGGCTCGTGGTGTAGCAGACGCTGCCTTGGACGTGGGAGCCGGTCTTTCTGGCAGCCTTTATGGCGACCAGCATGTTTCTTATATCGTTCACGGCATCGAAAATCCTGAATATGTCAACGCCGTTTGCCGCCGCCCTCTCGACAAACTTCTCCACCACGTCGTCGGCGTAGTGGCGGTAACCGACCAGGTTCTGGCCCCTGAGGAGCATCTGCATTGATGTATTGGGCATGGCGAGCTTCAGGGCCCGGAGCCTCTCCCAGGGGTCTTCGTTAAGGTATCGAATGCAGGAGTCGAAGGTGGCTCCTCCCCAGACTTCCATGGAGAAGAAGCCCACCTCGTCGAGCTTCTCTGCTATCGGGAGCATGTCCCGCGTTCTCATTCTGGTGGCCAAAAGTGATTGATGAGCATCTCTAAAAACCGTCTCCGTAAGCCTTACTTTACTCATGAGATCAACCTTCTAAGTATCTCAGATCATTTCGTGTTTTTCAAGCTCTCTCAAAACGTGATGTCCTTGATCCGTGAGCATGTACTTTTTCCAGGTATGCTTCTCAGGAGTTATGCACTCAACCAATTCCTGCTCTTCGCACTCCTTTATGGCGCGGCTTATATTCTGAATCGATCGATCTGTGATTTGAGCTACTTCTGATGCTTTGACCACCCTGGAGTTCCGGATCGTCCTCATCAAGAGAAGGCGCCGATCTGCGCTGAGGACCCACCTCTCTATCTCGCCAACGTTCATAAGGATTACCTGTCTTGATCGTTACTCCCAGGAGGGATTATTATAAGTTATTTAAACTTGGTGGAGAGCGAAGATTTCGAAAAACCTGCCCATAGTAATATTTAAATAATATTTGTTGTAATTAATAGGGACGGAAACGTGCGATCGAGTCTGGGAGGAGTTCAGACGTCAATTGGATTCTAAGGGACTAAAACTCGCCGAAGCAGAGATGGCACATAGGCCAAGAAAGGTGAAGAGTTCCATTTTGGATATAAATTTCATTCTAAAGTAGATATAGAAGGGATTCGGCTTTCACAGGCACTGCGGGCGCGGAAACCTTGATATACGAGTTTCCCCCTCAGAAAGCCGTAGTGGGCGTGTAGCCTAGCCAGGACAAGGCGGCAGCCTCCTAAGCTGTAGATCAAGGGTTCGAATCCCTTCACGCCCGCCAACCACAAGCTTTGTTTTCCGGTTGTTCTTCTCGTCTTCATTCCGCCCCGATGATTCGTCGTCAGGGCACGATCTTGGAGATGCTGACCTCGATGATGTCCTCGGCCCCGGCCTTCTTCAGCTGCGGGATGAGGAGGTTGATCCCTGACCGGTCGACGACAGACTGAACGGCATAGAACCCGGAGTTGTAGAGCTTTGAGACCGTCGGCCGCTTCATGCTGGGGAGAAGAGCGATGACGTCCTCGATTCTGTCTTCGGGGACGTTGAGGGCGATCAATACCTTACCCCTCGCTCGGGTAACGGCGAAGAGCATCGTCTCGATCGCCTGGATCTCCTCCCTTTTGTCGGGATCGGCCCAGCTCTCCTTGTTCGCTATGAGCTCCGAGGTGGACTCCAGGATCACGTCGATGATCTTGAGGCCGTTTTTGATTAGGGTCGAGCCCGTCTCCGTCAGGTCGACGACGGCGTCTGCGAGCTCCGGAACCTTCGCCTCCGTGGCGCCGTAGGAGTACTCCACCTCCACGGGGATCCCCAACCCGTCGAAGAACTTCTTTGTGAGGTCGGGGTACTCCGTCGATATCCTGGACCCGGGGAGGACATCCTTCGCAGAATCGGCCCGCTGAGCCTCGGGGACGGCGACGACGACCTTGACCTTTCCGGGTCCCTGCTTGCCGTAGTCGAGCTCCGCCACGGTGACGACATCCGCCCCCGACTCCATCACCCAGTCAGTCCCACTGATCCCCAGGTCGAAGTACCCCTTTGCGACGTAACTTGGGATCTCCTGGGGCCGGAGGATCTTCACCTTCCCGACCCGAGGGTCGTTGATCCGAGCGTTGTACTCCCGCTCAGTCCTCCTTATCTCGAGGCCCGCCTGCTGGAAGAGCTGGAGGGTCTGGTTCTGCAAGCTCCCTTTTGGAATGGCGATATTGATCATGGATGAGAACACCAACTCACTGCAGGTACTCCATTGGGCCTTTTATCTTTTGCCTTCGCCTTTTCATCCTCCGTCCATCACAAATTTTAATATCCGATCGGCCCCAATCCTCGGCCTATGAACCTCAAAGAAGCCCTGGAAGGCCGAAGGTCGGTCAGGAGGTACTCTGATCGGCCGGTGGACCGGGAGGTGATCGTCTCGCTCCTGGAGGCGGCGGAGACGGCGCCCTCGGCCGGGAACCTGAGGGCGAGGGAGTACTACGTCGTCACCAGCCCCGAATTGAGGTCGGCTCTCTCGGTGGCCGCCTTTGGCCAGGAGCACGTAGCAAGAGCGCCGGTGGTGGTGGTGGTATGCGCCGACCCCGCTAGGTCCGGGATGCGGTACGGCGACCGAGGCCAGCTCTACTCGATCCAGGACGCCGCCGCCGCCACCACCTGCCTCCTCCTCGCGGCCCACGATCTCGGGCTTGGGAGCTGCTGGATCGGCGCCTTCGACGAGATGGTCGCAAGAGATATCCTGGACCTTCCCGGCCGCCTCCTGCCCACTGCGATGGTCTCCATCGGCTGGCCTGACGAGAGGCCGGCTCCCCCACCGAGCCGGGATATGACGGAGGCAATCCACTGGATCGAGGGCTAGGGCTGAAGGCCGGGCTGCGGGAGATCGTTGACGCCATCCTCTCAGGCGAGATATCCACCCAGGCGGAGCTGGAGAGGGTGAAGCGAAAAGCTGGAAGGGAGTATGGCCTGCCCGGCCTTCCGAAGAACTCCGATATCCTGGCCGTGGCCGATGATGAAGAGCGAGACCAGCTGAAACTTCTGGTGAGAAAGCCGACCCGGACCCTCTCTGGAGTGGCGGTGGTGGCGGCGATGACCTCTCCAGCGCCGTGTCCTCACGGAGTCTGCATCCCCTGTCCCGGCGGCGTCGGCCGAAGGGACGGATGCCCCACGCCTCAGAGCTACACTGGAAGAGAGCCTGCAGCCCTCCGGGCGATCCAGCAAGAATACGACCCCTACCGCCAGGTAAAAACTCGCCTCCGCCAGCTCGCTGAGATCGGCCACCCCCTGGACAAGGTGGACCTGATAATCATGGGCGGGACGATCACCTCCAGGCCCCTCGGCTACCAATACTGGTTTGTAAAAAGGTGCCTGGAGGCGATGAACGAATATCCTCACCCTGACCGAGGATCTATTGGCTATGAGGCTGCAGCGCCTCGGAAGAGCTTCCGGGAGGTGGCCAGAGAGAACGAGTCGTCGAGGATCCGAAACGTCGGCACCACCTTCGAGACGAGGCCCGACTGGTGCAACCCCACCCACATCCGAAATATGCTCATTCTCGGAGGGACCAAGGTGGAGTTGGGGGTCCAGTCCACCGACGACGACCTCCTCGCTCTTATGAGGCGGGGGCACACCGTCCACGACTCGATCGAGGCGAACCGGGCCCTCAGGGAGGCAGGGTTGAAGGTGGGGTTTCACATGATGCCGGGGCTTCCCGGATCCGACTTTCGGCGGGATTTGGCATCCTTCCAAGACCTCTTCGAGAGGGACGATTTCAGGCCTGACTACCTCAAGATCTATCCAGCCCTGGTGGTGGAGGGGACCGAACTCTACGACCGGTATCTCCGGGGTGAGTACTCCCCCCTGGAGGACGAGGAGGCTATAGAGCTGATATCCAGGTTGAAGGAGCTGATCCCCCCCTACACGAGGCTCCAGCGGGTCCAGAGGGATATCCCGGCCCCCGCGATCGTGGCCGGCGTCAAGAAGAGCAACCTCCGCCAGCTGGCAAAGGAGAAGTTGGAGGGGAGGGGAGGAACTTGCCGCTGCATCAGATGCAGGGAAGCTGGCCTGCGGCGCGTTTCTGAGGACGCGGACGTCTCCTTGAAGGATCTAGCTTATCGGGCCTGTGGCGGGGAAGAGCGGTTCTTATCCCTCGAGGGCGAGGACGGAACTCTGGCCGGCTTTCTGCGAATGAGGCTATCGGAGATAGCTCGCGTAAGGGAGCTTCACGTCTACGGCCCCATGACGCCCCTGGGAAAGAGGGGCGGCTGGCAGCACCGGGGGCATGGATCGGGGCTTCTCGCAGAGGCCGAAGAGATCGCCCGAGATGCAGGATACGATTACCTCGAGGTCACCAGCGGCATCGGAGCCAGGCCCTACTATCGAAGGCACGGCTACGATCTGATTGAGCCTTACATGGTCAAACACCTATGCTGACCCGATCACCAGATCCGGCTTTTCCCATGAACAGCGGTTTCAAGTCCAAATCCTGGTCCAGACCTGAATTTTGCGTTCTCCCGGAGAAGGGGATTTAGAGCGGAGAGCATCTCAGCGTGGTGGGCATTCGGGGATGCAGTAAATCGCCAGAAGAAGCAAAACTGCCGCTGCGATCAAGATCAGATGGTTTCGAAACTTCCTCCATCCAAACTCAGCCGTAAGGGTCCCGAAACTGGAAGTTGATAGATAAACCATCAAAATCATCTCATCATTATTTATTGTTCTGACTTGCCTTAATCTCTAAATTAGTCTTATTCATATATGATATTTTTGGTGTAGTGAGATGGAGATACAGTCGCAAACTTTTGACTTTAATATAAGCATCATTTCAGCATATATAAGCTAAATAAGTTTTAAATCCGACCAATAACTGAGAAAAGATGCAAAGAGGTTCAGAGTAAGGTTTTTCTAAAAGAACCATTTTCCACATTTCAGATCTTTTAGTTCATCTTCTCCCGTACCTCCTGCAGCTCTCGACGAACCTCTCCATGGGGAAGGCGCAGACGTGGGTGTGAAGGTAGCTTCCCAGGGTCTCGTGCTCGACCAGGCCGTCTTTGTCCTCGACGATCCCTTTGCCGCGCCGGAACCGATAGGCGAACCGCGCGTCTCTTGCGCAGTCCATCTTCGAGTAGTGGAACTCGTGCCCCCTGATGACTCGCCCCCTCTCGACGACGGAATTTTCGCCGACGACGTCCCCCTCGACGTAGCCGAGGGCCTGGAGCCTCCCGGTCATCGTGGTGGATGCGGGGAGGATTCCGGCCATCTTGTTCTCCGAATCCCCGTCCTTTGAGACCACCGATTCGCAGAGGTACATCAAGCCGCCGCACTCGCCGTAGATCGGCATCCCATTTTCGGCGGCCTTTTTGATCTCGCTGCGGGTTTGGGATCTCTCCAGCGCCTCGGCGTAGAGCTCCGGGTAGCCGCCGCCTAGGTAGAGGCCCTGAACGTCCGGCAAAGGGTCGCACATGGGGCTGAAGAACTCGATCTCAGCGCCCAGCCTTCGAAGCTCGTCGAAGTTCTCCTGGTAGTAGAAACAGAAGGCCTCATCGTATGCTACCCCGATTTTGATCCGGTCTCCTCCAAACTCTGGGAGCGGCTCGGAAGGGGGGACATTGCAACCGAGCTTGAGGATCCAGTCGAGGTCGGCGTTCTCCTCGACGAAGTCGGCGAGGGCGTCCAGGTCGTGATGGCCTTCAAACCCCATCGTCAACCCGAGGTGGCGGCTTTTAAGCGAGATCTCGCTTTTCCTCGGAAGCGCGGCCAGGATCGGGATGCCCAGGGGCTTTAGCGCCTCCTGCAGGAGGGTGAGGTGGCGCTCGCTTCCGACCCTGTTCAAGATGAGGCCCGCGATCTCAACTTCAGGGTCGAACTTCGCGTAGCCGAGGGCCATGGCCGCCGCGCTCCGAGAGGTCCCGTGGACATTTATGACCAAAAGGACCGGGGCTCCCAGGGCCTTGGCCACGGCAGCGGAGGAGGCGACCTCCGTTGCGTCGAGGCCGTCGTAGAGGCCCATCACCCCCTCGATGACGGCTACATCCGCGCCCTCGACGCCTTTCGCGAAAGATCGCCGGACGCCCTCCTCGCCCATCATGAAGGTGTCGAGGTTTCTTGAAGCTCTCTCGCAGATGGCGGTGTGGTGAGTGGGGTCGATGAAGTCGGGCCCCACCTTGAAGGGCGCAACCTCAAAGCCCCGCCTCCTGAGGGCCGCGAGGAGGCCCAAGACCACCGTGGTCTTGCCAACACCGCTTTTGGTTCCCGCGACCAGGACGCAAGGGATCATGATCCTCGATCGGATTCAAGGCTAATGTACTTTCTCTGTGACTGCCCGAGACAAACTCTATAACCGTCCATCGTCCATGAAACGAATATGCGAGTCGGAGTCGTCACCAGGGGCAAGTACGGCGAGCGTCTCATCGAGACGATAAAAGAGAGGTCCGATTTCGAGGTGGTCTCGATCGACCTTCCTCAGTTCTTGCCTGATTTTATTGAAGACCCGGAGGAGTTCGTCGACGATCTCGACCTGGATCCCGAGTTCTGGAGCTCAGACCTGATCATCACCTACTCCCTCCACCCCGACATCACTCCTGAGATCGCCGTCAGGGCCGGGAAAGGCGGAACCCAGGCCGTCATCATCCCCGGCGGGATGGGGAGAGCAGGGTCGGTCCCCGAACTTCAGAAGATCGCCGATCGTTACGGGATCTACATCGAGGTGGACGAGATATGCTGTACCCTGGAGGAGTGCGGCGTCGAGGCTGTGGACACCTTCGCCGAGAGGTTCGGACAGCCCGTGATCGATGTTAAGGTGGAGGAGGGTAAGATCGCCGACGTCCACGTCACTAGAGGCTCGCCCTGCGGCAGCACCTGGCACGTGGCAAAGGAGATCGTGGGAAGGAGGATGGAGGATGCTCCGCCCCGGGCTGGCCTCCTATGCCAGATGTACCCCTGCAGGGCGGTCCGGGGCGGCGAGGGAGGAATCCACGCCTCCGGCGACCTTCACAAATACGCCATGGAGAGGGCCCTGGGGCTCGACACAGAGCTCGTGATCGCAGACCAGTCAAAGCCGATAAAGATCCGGGGGAAAGATCTACCTTGAGGCAGGAGGACCTGATCGAGGCGACGGTGGCAGTCCTCAAGAGGTCGGAGACGACCCTGCCCCCATGGGTGAAAGAGATGATAAAAGAGGCCTCCGAGAAGGAGACTAGCCCCATCGCACGGTCCACCCTGGCGGCGATACTGGAGAACGTCGAGATCGCGTCATCTGAGGGCGTCCCCCTCTGCCAGGACACCGGCCTTCCGGTCTTTTACCTGGAGGTCGGCCGCGACATCCGAGTGCCGTCGTTTTTGGAGAAGGCCGTGGCCGAGGGCGTCCGAAGGGCGACAAAAACTGTGCCACTGAGGCCGAACGCCGTCGATCCTCTTACTAGGAAGAACACCGGCGACAACACCGGCCAGGGGATGCCCGACCTGATCGTAGACTTCGCCCCCGGGGATTGCTTGCGGATCACGGCGTTCCCAAAGGGGGCGGGCTCCGAGAACGCGAGCTTTTTATCGATGCAGAACCCCGCCGACGATCCCCTTGAGTTCGTCGCCTCCGAGGTGGCAAAAAGAGCAGGAAGGGCCTGCGCCCCCGTCTTTGTTGGTGTGGGGCTCGGCGGGACCTTCGACCTCGCGCCGAGGCTGGCCAAAAGAGCGCTTTTCCATATGCCGGGCACCTCGGATCTGGAGCTTGCGCTCTTATCGAGGATCAACGAGATCGGCCCCGGTCCCATGGGCCTGGGGGGGAGGACGACGGCCCTCGCGGTCAAGATCGAGACGGCCCTCTGCCACACCGCCTCGCTCCCGGTGGCCGTCAACCTTCAGTGCTGGGCGAACAGGAGCGCAACTGCAAAGGTAGGGGATGAGGGATGGAGCATAGATTGAGAACCCCGATATCAGAAGACGACGTCTTCGCCCTCCGGGCTGGAGACCTGGTCTGGATCACCGGGACCGTCTACACCGCGAGGGATAAGGTCCACGCCCTCTTGAGATCGGGAGATGAGCTCCCCGTGGATCTCGCGGGGGCGGTCATCTACCACTGCGGACCACTGATCCAGAGGGACAAGGTCTTATCCGCCGGCCCCACCACCAGCGGCAGGGTCGCGAGGTATACAACGGACGTCGTCAGCCGGGGAGCGAGGTTGATCGTGGGGAAGGGCGGAATATCTGAGGAGGCCGGAGCCCTCAGGGGAAAGGCCGCCTACCTCGCCTACCCCGGAGGGTGCGGCGCTCTCGCGGCCCGCCACCTGAAAGTGAAGAGGCTCCACCTTCCATATCTGGGGATGGCCGAGGGGCTCTGGGAGCTGGAGGCTGAAAACTGGGGGCCGATGATCGTCGCCACCGACTCTTTCGGAAACGACCTCTACAGGGAGGCGAAAAGATCCCCGGAAAAGAGCTCGAAAAATTGAAAAGGGCAGCTGAGGAGGTCCGTTACCTCCTGGACCGGGGATACCAATCAGGGCCTGCGGTCAGGTTCGTCGCCGACCACCACCGCCTCCCCCAGGAGTCGAGGTTCGTCCTGGCGAGGGTGGTGGCGTCCTCGACGGTTGCGGCGTCGAGAAGGGGCAAGCTTATCCCGATAGAAGAGCTTTGCGGCCGGACCGTATCCATCGACGGCTACAACGTCCTCATCACGATCGAGAGCCTCATCATCGGCGCCCCCGTCTACCTCTGCGACGACGGTTTTTTGAGGGACACGAGGGGCATCTTCAGAAGATATAAGTCCTCGGATCAAACGACTTTGGCCCTCTCTGAGATCATCTCGATCCTCAAAGAGAGCGGAGTCGGCTGGGCAGAGCTGTTCCTCGACCAGCAGATCAGCAGAAGCGGAGAGCTGGCGAGCCAGATCAGAGGGATGATGACCGGCTTTGGAGTACCAGGGTTCGCGAAGACCGCAAAAGACGTGGACAGAAGGCTCAAACTCGCGAAATGCCCGGTGGCAACGGGCGATGGCGCCATAATAGATGAGGCTATCGAGGCTGTAGATATTCCCGCAGAGGTCGCGAAGAGAAGGCGAATTAAGGGCGTCGTCCTTTAATTAACAGATCTCAAAATCGCTTTTTTGCTCTCTATAGGTCCGACCCTACTATAGTTATTTATTATATCTATGGTCAAGAGAGAGTATAAGATAGATCATGGCAATGTAGGGGGTAAATTCGAGATGAATAAGATTAAGCTTGTGCTGGCCTTTTTTGCGGTCATCTTGACCGCATCGGTGGGCGGAGCCATATGGTTTCCCTTCGTTCCGCTCAGCGATCACACCATGGCCAAAGAAGTTGACGCCCACTGGGACCCAGTATACAGGACCTATTCCTTTTCTCCTTCAGACGATCAGGCCGTCTCTTGGATCAGGTTCGCAAGAGATCTAGAGCCCCACCAGATGGAGTGGAGATGGTACGCGCCGAACGGACAGCTTTACGCCCGATCCTTCGCGGTGGTCCCGCCAAAGGATTTCACCAGCGGCGACTGGGCAGGGAAGGCCTGGAGCGCCATCCAGATCAAGGGATGTGATCCCGAAAGGATGGAAGGAACCTGGAGGGTGGACATTCACAGGGACTGGAGAAAGGTCAAGTCCGAATGGTTCAACATAGGCGGCCAGTACGTTTCATGTTAGCCCTTATTGGCTGAAATCTCGAGAGATCCAGCTGAACCATCCAGGGGCATTAGCTTAGGCTTTATCTCCATCAGATAACAGAAGCTTTAAAGTACATCCTCCCAAATGGCATATTTATCTCGGTCTTCCGCATATCGCAACTGGAACGGTTGGGTCGCCGAGAATTTGGGGATTTTAATATGATAATATCCGTAGCCAGCGGGAAAGGTGGCACCGGAAAAACCCTGGTGACCACCAATTTGGCAGCCTCCATCGGAGAGGTGGAGCTGGTGGACTGCGACGTCGAAGAGCCGAACTCGTACCTATTCTTCCCCAACCGTGAGGGAGAGACGAGCTCTGACTGCACTGTGAAGATTCCCGTGATCGACGAGGATAAGTGCACCAGATGCGGCAGATGCTCGGAGTTCTGTGCCTACAACGCTCTCGCCGTATTCCCCCAGGATGTTCTTCTCTTCAAGGAGCTCTGCCACGGCTGCGGCGGATGCGTCCTGATCTGCCCCGAGGGGGCGATCTCCGAGGGGACCCGACCCATCGGTAAGATCTTCAGGGCCGGATCCGGAGACGTCAGGCTTCTTTGGGGCGAGCTGAACGTCGGCGAGCCGATGGCGACCCCCTTGATAAGGTCGGTGAAGGCGGAGGCGACCGGCGACCTCGTCCTGATCGATTCACCCCCGGGAACCGCCTGTCCCGTCATCGAGGCGGTTCGAGGAAGCGATTTCTGTCTTCTGGTCACTGAGCCCACGCCCTTCGGCCTATACGATCTCTCGATCGCCGTCCAGGTGGTGAGGGAGATGGAGATCCCCTGTGGAGTGGTGGTGAACAGGAGCGGCATGGGCGATAGGGGGGTCTACGACTACTGCGAGAGGGAGGAGATACCGATCCTCCTGGAGATCCCCATGAAAAGGGAGATCGCGGAGTTCTACTCTCGGGGAGTTCTCTTCTCCCAGGAGATGACCGAATGGCAGGAGAGGTTTGCGGGCCTCATCGCCAGAATCGAGGAGGCGATCAGATGAAGCAGCTCGTGGTCATCAGCGGCAAAGGCGGAACTGGTAAGACGACGATGACAGCGTCTATCGCCTCCCTCGCCGGCGGGGAGGCGGTGGTGGCGGACTGCGACGTCGACGCTCCCGACCTTCACCTTCTCCTGAAGCCCGAGATCCGAGAGACCTTCGACTTTTGGGGGCTACAGACCGCAAAGATCGATCCCGAGAAGTGCACAGAGTGCGGCGAGTGTGAGAAGGCTTGCAGGTTCGATGCCATCCACGACTTTCAGGTGGATCCCCGAGGCTGTGAAGGTTGCAAGGTCTGCACCCTCGTCTGCCCCTCGGAGGCCATCAATATGGTCGACTCGGTCTCGGGCCACGCCTACATCTCGGAGACGAGGTTTGGGACGATGGTCCACGCCGACCTATTTCCCGGGGAGGAGGCGAGCGGGAAGCTGGTGACGATGGTGAGAGAGCTCGCCTTCAAGGTCGCCGAGAGGGAGAAAAAGGACCTAGTCCTGATTGACGGGTCGCCGGGGATAGGCTGCCCTGTAATCGCCTCCATCACCGGCACCGACATCGCCCTGATAATGACAGAGCCCTCCGTCTCGGGGGCTCACGACCTCGAGAGGATCCTCGGGGTGACGGAGCACTTCGGAGTAGAGCCCCTCGTCTGCGTCAACAAGCACGACCTGAACCCCGAGATGACCGATAGAATCGAGGGATTGTGTCGCGATCTGGGTGTCGGTCTCGCGGGAAAGCTCCCCTTCGATCCCGGGGTGGTGGAGGCGATGATCTCGGGAAAGACCCTCGTGGAGGTCGAGGGTCCCGTGGGTCGGGCCATCAGATCTGCATGGGAGCGGATCAAAACGAAACTCTGATACAGCATCCCAACGTTCCACCGACGGTCGACCTCATCTGCGTTGTCATGAGTAGAGCCTGAAGGTAAGGGTTGAGACTTCGCCCTCCGGGTCGTGTTCGACCTTCTCCAGGGCTGCTAGAATGTGGGCGGTCTTGTGAAGCCCCGCCACAATTAGCCCGCCGATGGGGCAGAGAGGATGCACAAGCCCCGTCTCGATCTGCCTGTCGCTAGCGGGAGCAAAGAAGCAGTCTCTGATGGTGATTACGAGATGGCCGTCCTTCTCCTCGAAGGAGCTGTCTCCGATCACCCCCGAGTCCATGAGGGTCTTCATGAAGCACTCTATCTTCTCCTCCCTCGTCTCGAAACTCGGCATGTCGCACTCCCGGAACTGCTCCATCTCATCCCAGAGCTTGGTTCCGATAGCGACGGACATGATCATGAGGCCGCCGGACCCCTGGGTCGCCTGGATCGCCTCGGCGGTGGAGGAGACGAAGGTCATGATGAACTTTCTGAGGTCCTCGCAGAAAGTTGAGGGCTTCTCATCATCTTCCATGATCTCTACTTCTCTGAAAAACGTTATAAATTTGCCGTCCCATTCCTATCCGGGTGTTGAGACTTGAACGAACTCGAATTCGGAGAAAAGACGAAGGAGCCCGATGTGAGAATGCTCCGCGACATGGACGATGTCCTCTACGATAAGAAGTGGGCAAAGGTTGCAGAGAACCTGGAGCTCTACTACATGTATCGGGACCTCTTCTTGAGCAGGAGGGACGGCGATCTCTTCAAAGATCAGGGGATCAGGTACGATATCACCATAATCCCGCCTCTGATGCTGGGATGCGAGTACGTCAAGACCGCGGGCCACTATCACCCGAAGGTCCCTGGCGAGGACGTCACCTATCCCGAGGTCTACGAGGTCCTGGAGGGGGAGGCGACATACCTCCTCCAAAAGGAAGACCTCAGCGACGTAGTGGTGGTGAGGGCGAGGGGCGGCGACAAGGTGGTGGTGCCACCCGATTACGGCCACATCACCATAAACGAGTCCAATAAGAGGCTGAAGATGGCAAACTTCGTCGCCAGGGACTTCTCATCGATCTACGATCCGATAAAGGAGCGGGGTGGAGGTGCCTACTTCCTAACCGAGGACGGCTTCGTCGAAAACCCGCGATGCGAGGATGCTGCACCCCTTAGGGAGATCGAGGTTCCAAAGGCGAAGGCCCTCGGACTCTCGCGGAATCGGGAGATCTACCCCATCGGAAGGGAACGAGGGACCCTCGACTGGCTCCTCCGACCACAGGATTACATGGATATCTTCGAGGGGTTTTTGGACTGAGGGGGTGGAAGGTCTTGAACGGCTGCACGGATACGAAAGATGCAAATATCACAGAGAGGGGGAAGCTCAGAGCCTACTGGGAGCTCCTCCGCCCGCCCCTGGCGCCGATGGACATCGCCCTTCCGGGCGCAGCAGCCCTCTTGGCCTTCTACGCCACGGCCGGAGGCCTCCCACCCGCCTTTCCCTTCGTCATCGCCACTCTGGGGGCATACTTCGCCATCACGAGCTCCTACGTCTACAACGACTGCTGCGACGTCGACATCGACTCCGTGGGAATGCCGGACAGGCCGCTTCCGTCGTCGCAGGTGAGGAAAGAGTCAGCTCTGGCTTATTCAGGTCTATTGTTCGCAATCGCTGCCGTCGTCGCCCTCTACCTCAACCCTGAGAGCCTCTTAGCCCTGATCGCGGCGACGCTGATCATGATCGCCTACTCGAAGGCGGCGAAGAGGACCACCCCCTTCTCCTGGACCCTCGTCGGCCTCGCCTATGGGATCGTCCCGGTGGGGGTCTGGCTTGCCCTGGCCCCTGCAGGCCTCTTGAAAGCAGGGCCCGGCCTCCACGAGGGGGCGATCATCCTCGGGGCCATGATCTGCATCACCGACTGGGGTTTCACCAACTGCGACGCCTCCCGAGACGTCGAGGGCGACCGGCGGGAGGGGATACCCACGTTTCCCGTCACCTTTGGAATCCCCAAGACCGCCAAGCTCGTCGCCGCAGCCTGGGTCGCAGGGGTCGCCCTCTCCCTCGCCCTGGGAGCCGTCACCGGCCTTGGGCCCCTCTACTTCGCCGCGGCCCTGGTGGCGGGAGTTTGGATGGTCGCCCAGACGATCGACTTCATAAGAAATCCGACGGCGAAGCGGGGGGAGGGGATCTTCTACCAGGGGGCGAACTATAGAGCGGTCCTCTTTGCGGCCCTGATCATCGACGTCCTCCTCCGGGCGATGGTGGCGGGGTACCCTGGGATCTTTGGGTGAGAGGAGACAAAAAAACTATTGAGCGAGGATTCACTCCAGCATTTTGGCGATCCTGCCCAGGGCTTCCTGGAGCCTCTCTTTGGAGGCGGCGTAGGATATCCGGACGTTGCCAACACCTCCGGGGCCGAAGGCCGATCCAGGCGTAGCAGCCACCATCGCCTCGGAGAGCATCCTCTCGGCGAACCCGTCCCCGCCCCCGAAATCTGAGACATCGGGAAAGACATAGAAGGCTCCTCCGGGAAGAGGGCAGTCGATCCCGATCTCCGCCAGCCCCGAGACTAGGAGGTCTCTTCTCTCCCGAAATTCCGCCACCATGGCCTTAATGCTATCCTGGGGGCCCTTGAGGGCCTCGATCCCAGCCCACTGAACAAAGGTGGTGGCGTGAGATACGGAGTGAGAGAGAATCCTGTTCACCCACTTCATGATCTCCTGGGGTCCGGCGAGGTAGCCGAGCCGCCAGCCGGTCATCGCGTAACATTTAGAGAAGCCGTTGACGGTCACCGTCCTCTCCGCCATCTCCGGGAAGGAGCCGATGCTGAGGTGATCCTGGCCGTAGACGATCTTCTCGTAGATCTCGTCGGAGAGGACCATGAGGTCGTGGTCGAGGGCGATATCCCTGATCTCTTCAAGAATCTCCCGCCCGAAGACGGCTCCCGTGGGGTTTGAGGGAGAGTTCACCAGGATCATCTTCGTCTTCGACGTTATGGACTCCACGAGGTCCCTGGGCTTGAACTCCTCGTCCACCTCGGCCCATCGCACTCTGCCGCCCGCAAAGTTGACGCTAGGTTCGTAGCTGACCCAGGAGGGCCCGATCAGGACGCACTCATCCCCCTCATCGAGGAGGGCCTGGATCGCGGCGAAGATCGCCATCTTCGCGCCCGGAACCACTGAGATGAGGTCGGGGGACACTTCGATTCCGTTGTCGTTGTAGAGCTTCTCTGCTATCGCCGCCCGAAGCTCAGGGATCCCGCTGGTGGGGATGTAGTGGGTATCTCCCCTCTGAAGTGAGTTTATGGCGGCATCGCAGATGTTCGTAGGGGTATCGAAGTCCGGCTCTCCCACCCCGAGGTCGATGACGTCAAGCCCTGCGGCGTTCAGCTTCTTGGCCATCGCCGAGATCTTCATGGTGGTGGACTCGGGGATCGAGGCGAGTCTCTCAGATACCAAATCTAATCCTCTCCCAGCCTTCTGACCATCTTGACAGCGGCCTCGACGGCCCGCTTTGAATAGTCTATGCGGCGATGCGCGTCCATCCGAGACATCTTGGGACCGGATATGCCCAGGGTGACGGGCTTGTCGAACTCCAGGGCCAAGTCCATTATCTTCCTTGAGGCCTGCTGGGCCACGATCTCGTCATGGCCTGTCTCGCCCTGGATTACGCAGCCGATCGTCACCACGGCATCGACGTCATCGCGCTCGATCAGCTTCTTTACGGCGAGGGGCATATCGTATACGCCGGGAACCATCAAGGTGACGGCGACCTCTGCGCCCAGGAATTCCGCATGTTCTCTTCCCAGGATCTCCATCTGGTAAGTTATATCCCGGTTGAACTCAGCGACCACAAAACCAAGTTTTATCATAGATCCAACACCGCCAAAGGGAGGCTGCTTCTTTAGCTCGGCGCATTTTCCGCTAATAAACCCATCGATCGAACTGGGCGGAGCCACGCGGTCAAAACCCATTTATCCCTTGACAATTATGCGAGGTGGTGGATGCCTTATGAGTTGGGTCTATTTAGATGGGAAGTTCGTTCCCGCTGAAGAGGCGGCGGTTTCGGTTTACGATCACGGGCTTTTGTACGGTGACGGGGTCTTCGAGGGGATCAGGGCTTACAACGGCAGAGTCTTCAGGCTGGAAGAGCACGTTGAGAGGCTCTACGACTCGGCCAAGGCGATCATGCTGGAGATGCCAGTGACCCAGGAGGAGATGCGCGATGCGATCCTTGCTACCCTCAGGAAAAACGGCCTCACCGACGCCTATATCCGGCCTATCGTCACGAGGGGCGTCGGCGACCTGGGGCTGGACCCTCGAAAGTGCGCAAAGCCCACCGTGATAATCATATCTCAGAAGTGGGAGGCGATGTACGGAGACCTCTACGAGGTGGGCCTCACCGCCATCACCGTCACCGTCAGGAGAAACTCGTCGGCGGCCCTTCCCCCCAACATCAAATCCCTCAACTACCTCAACAACATCCTCGCCAAGATCGAGGCTAACGTAAAGGGCGGAAACGAGGCGATCTTCCTGGACGACGCTGGCAACGTCTCCGAAGGAAGCGGCGACAACATATTCGTCGTCAAGGACGGGAAGATATTCACCCCCCATACCCTGAACAACCTCAAGGGGATTACCAGGAAAGCCGTCATAGAAGTCGCCGAGAGCCGCGGATACTCTGTGGAGGGCGTCCACCTGGGGATCTTCGACCTTTACACCGCCGACGAAATCTTCGTCACGGGGACCGCGGCGGAGGTGGCTCCCGTCACCAAGATCGACGGCAGGGTCATAGGCGGCGGAAAGCCGGGACCCATCACGAGAGATCTGATCGAGGGCTTCAAGGAGATGACCCAGAACTCGGGAACTCCCATCTGAAGGATATATTATATTATTATACTTTTGAAAAATCGGAAGATCCGCTTAACCGGGTACTATCTTCAGGATGACGTTCCTCCGCCGAGGGCCGTCCAGCTCCAGAAAGAGGACCCTCTGCCAGGTTCCCATCATCAGGGACCCCTCCTCGATCGATATCGTCTGACTGTTTCCGAGGAGGACGGCCTGAAGGTGGGCGTGGGCGTTGTCGTCGATCCTGTCGTGGAAATATCCATCCCCCGGCGGAGCCAGGGAGGAAATCCTCCTGAGGAGGTCCTGGACGAGGCCGCTCTCAGCCTCGTTGATCACGATCCCGGTGGTGGTATGGAGGGTGTATACGAGACAGATCCCCTTCTCGACCCCGCTCTCCTTTACGGCATCCTTCACACGTTGAGTTATATCTATGACTTGAACGGGCTTTTCCGTCTTTATCTCAATCATCATGATCACCTGAATTTCTGTTGGATGATTATATCGGACGGATGGGATTTAAGCCGAGCGGCCCGAGGATAGAGCGTCTGAACAGAAAGCCGGATCCCGAATCCCGATCGAGCCCTAGCCCCCATAATCTGAGAACATCCGAAAGCCCTTTACACACAGAGGTGGAAGTTCTTTACCATTCTATAGATCCGAACTAAAAAGCGAGGCGGATTCGTGATGGAAAAGACTATCCTGGTTCTGGGAGGGTACGGCGGCGCAGGATCTGCAATATCGAGAGCGATCCTGAAATACACCCATGCCGACCTGATCGTGGCCGGAAGGCGCAAAGAAAAGGCGAAGGTCCTGGCAGAGGAGCTGAATCGCGAGTTTCCCGAAAATCGCGCCTCCTGGGCCGTTGCCGATGCCTCCGACCCTCCGTCCCTCGCGGAGCCCTTCGGGGAGGCAGACCTCGTCATCGTGGCGGCGACGACCACCTCCTTCGTCGAGACGACGGCTAGAGCCGCCATCGAGGCGAGAGACGATTACCTCGACATCCACTATCCTCAGGAGGTGGTGCCAATCCTCAAAGCCCTAGCCCCCGATATCGAGAGGGTGGGGCTCACCTTCGTGAGCCAGGCGGGGTTCCTACCTGGCCTCCCTTCGGTCTTCGTCCGAAGGGCGGAAGCTTTTTTTTCAAACTACAGAAAGGCCGCCGTCTCCACAGCTATGAAGACCGACTTCGACTCTGGCGGCGCTGTTCTGGAGTTCATCGAGACCCTCGGCGACTATTCCGCTGAAGTCTATCGGAACGGCGAGTGGCGAGGGGCCGGGAGCCGAGACGTCCGAAAGGTCGATTTCGGACCCACCCTCGGAAGAAAGACCTGCTACCCGACGACCCTCTCAGAGATGAGGGATCTGCCGGATCGGCTGGGCATCGAGGAGCTGGCGGCTTATGTTGCAGGGCTGAACTGGTTTGTCGACTACGTGGTGACACCCCTCGCCTTCGTCCTCGGCAAGGTGAAGAGGGGACTGGGCAAAGACCAGCTAGCAGGGCTCATGGTCTGGGGGTCGAAGCGGTTCAAAACGCTCGGAGAGGCCGTCGCCCTCGTCCTGGAGGCGGAGGGAGAGAAGGATGGGAAGAGTCGATCGATCAGGATGACGGCAAGGCACGACGACGTCTACGAGTTCACGGCGATGCCCATAGCGGCCTTTTTGAACCAGTATCTGGACGGAACAGTGAAGTTGCCAGGCCTCTGGATGATGGGCCACCTGGTGGACCCCGAAAGGTTCGTCGAGGACCTGGTGAGGATGGGAGCTGAGGTCGAGATGGAGGTAGGAGAGGGCTAAGGGCTGAGGTCTCAGTCGAGATGGTGAGGGCGAAATGAGATCCGACGACGAGTTCATGAGGGAAGCCATCGATGGCTACAGTCTCAGCCAAAAGCTAGAAGCCCCGTCCTTCAGGGCGGGGAGTAGTCACTTTGTCAGATTTCAAGTCCTGAGCCTGAGGGTCAGACTGCCGCCGGAGCCGGAAGGCCTTTTGCAGCGGAGAAAGCCTAGAATTCCGGCCAATTCAGATCCTGGCCACAGCCTCAATCGGCTTCACCTCCCGGATCGCGAGCTTCATCCCCCGGATCAGATTCTCCAGACCCTCAAGGTCGCCCTTCGATATCAGGTCGACGCAGGCGGACCCTACTATGGCTGCGTCGGCGCCAGCCCTGATCACCTCAGCCGCCTGTTCCGGCGTCGATATCCCGAAGCCTACGGCCTTGGGGAGGTCGGCCTTCACCCTCTCGATGAGGGCCTTTGTGGACAAGAGGACCTCGGACCTCGTCCCCGTAACCCCGGCCCGGGCGACGAGATAGAGAAAGCCGCTGGAGCTCTCAGCTATTATGGGGATCCTCTCGGCGGGGGTGTTGGGGGCGACGAGGTATATCAGGTCGACCTCGGCCTTCTCGCAGGCCTCCCTCAGGGGCCCGGCCTCCTCCGGCGGGAGGTCCGGGACTATGAGGCCGGTGATCCCGCTATTCGCGCAGTCCCCGGCGAATTTGTCGAGGCCCCGCTGGTAGATCATGTTATAGTAGCCCATAAATACGAGGGGCAGGTCGGCCCTGATCCGAGAGGCCATCTCAAAGTAGACGTTGGTGTTCATCCCGGCCTCGATCGCTCTCTGGGCCGCCGCCTGGATGACGGGACCGTCGGCTATGGGGTCGGAATGGGGAAGGCCAAGCTCGACGACGTCGGCCCCGGCCCTCGCGAGAAGCTCCACGATCTCCGGTGTGGACTCGGGTGAGGGGTCGCCAGCGCAGATATAGGCTATAAGAAGTGGCCGGCGCTTGAAGGCCTCGGATAGCTTCATCTTCGTCTCCTCCTCTCTTGCTCCATCACCGTCGTGAGATCCTTGTCTCCTCGGCCCGAGAGGTTGATAATTGCGAGGTCTCCGAGGGCGTCGGGGTTTCTGAGGGCATAGCCAACGGCGTGAGACGACTCCAGGGCCGGGATGATGCCTTCAAGGATCGAGAGACGCCTGAACCCCTCCAGGGCGGTCTCATCGTCGGCGATGGCGGGGGTGACGCGGCCGATCTCGGCCAGGTGGGCGAGCTCCGGCCCGACCCCTGGATAGTCGAGGCCAGCGGCCACGGAATAGGACTCGAGGATCTGGCCGTAGGGGTCCTGGAGGATCTTAGTCATGGCGCCGTGGAGTACCCCCTCCTCCCCGAGGTTGAGACAAGCACCGTGGTCTGCGATCTTCTCATCAGAGGACGTGCCCCTCCCTCCCGCCTCGACGGCGATCAGCTTCGTCTCGTCCGCCAGGAAGCCCGAGAAGATCCCCATGGCGTTGGACCCACCGCCGACGCAGGCGACAACGGAGTCGGGAAGCCTCCCTTCGGCTGCCAGGATCTGCTCTCGCGCCTCGGTCCCGATGACGCTCTGAAGCTCTCTCACCATCAGGGGGTAGGGATGAGCTCCGGCCACTGTCCCCATCAGGTAGTGGGTGTTCTCGTAGCTTGCGGCCCAGTCTCTCAAGGCCTCGTTTATGGAGTCCTTGAGGGTTCTCGACCCCGACTTCACCGGGATCACCTTGGCGCCCAAGAGCTCCATCCGGTAGACGTTCATCTTCTGCCGCTCGATGTCCACCTCGCCCATATATACCTCAGTCTCAAGGCCGAGGTTCGCCCCCACCATCGCTGCGGCGACGCCGTGCTGGCCCGCTCCGGTCTCGGCGATGAGCCTCGTCTTTCCCATCTCCTTCGCCACGAGCCCCTGGCCCAGGACGTTGTTCAGCTTGTGGGCACCGCCGTGGACCAGGTCCTCCCTCTTCAGGTAGACCTTCCGAGAGAGCTCCCTGGATAGGGATCGGGCATGGTAGAGGGGGGTCGGCCTCCCGGCGTAGTCTGCAAGAAGGCCTGACAGCTCCCGCATGAACTGGGGGTCTTCCTTTAGGTGGGCGTAGGCCTCGGCCAGCTCCTTCAGGGGCTGCATCAGGGTCTCGGGGACGAACTGCCCGCCGTACCTCCCAAACCTGGTATTTGACGTCGTCGTGATCTTCATCAACTGTCATCCTCTCCGATAAATATACAATTTAGCGTAATTCATGTTTTAAGATAATTCGGCCCTCTTCAGGGCACCGTCTCCATGGGCGACCGTTCCGTTGAGGGCCAAAAGGAGCTTCGGTTCCTCCATCAAAGATGTTCCGACAAGAAGGGCATCGGCCCCGGCCTCCACCATCCTCAGGACGTCACCCCGAGAATTCATGCCGCTCTCGGCCACCACGAAGAGGCCTGCGGCCTTGGCCACCGGCCCCAGCCGCTCGAAGGTTCCAAGGTCAACCTCCAGGGTCGCAAGATTCCTGTTGTTTATCCCCACGATTCGGGCGTCGGTCTTCAGGGCTTCTTCCAGCTCAGCTTCGTTGTGTACCTCCACCAGAGGCTCCATATTCCTGGAGATGGCAGCCTCCACCAGCCCATTGAGAGGATGGGAGAAGGCGGCGATGAGGAGGACCAGGTCCGATTCCACCTCGTCGAGCTGCCTCTCGTCCAGGATGAAATCCTTTCTCAGGATGGGAACGCCGACAGCTCTCCTCGCGATCCTGGCGTTCTCGAGAGACCCGAGAAAGTAGGTCGGCTGGGTGAGGACCGATATGCTGCAGGCCCCCATATCCTCGTAGTTCTTGGCGAAAGAGACCACCTCCTGAGGGGTGAGGGTTTTATTCAGGATCCTGGGCTTGATCTCGGCTATGATGGGGGTGACTCCCCTCGATCGGAGGTACTCCGCCCGGCCCACGAGATCCCGAGGATCTGTGATCTTCAACCGGGCCCCCGGATCGGGCTTCGAAAGTTCCGCCAGCCTCGACTCCGTATCCCTCAGGATCACTTTGACGACATCGGAGGTCACAGGGCGAGCCCCTCCAGCCAGTTGGAGATCAGCCTCTTTCCGTCGGGTGTCAGGACCGACTCGGGATGGAACTGGACCCCCTCCACAGGGAGGCCGCAGTGCCTTACCCCCATGACCACCCCTTCGACGGTAATGGCCGTTATCCCCAGAGACGGCGCGAGCCTCTCTACTGCCAGGGAGTGATAGCGCCCCCCTCTCAGAGGGTTATCGAGCCCCCGGAATACGCCCCGGCCGTCGTGGAAGATCTCAGAGGCTTTCCCGTGGACGGGGGTCGTCCTGTTGATCGTCCCCCCATAGGCAAGGTTGATCGCCTGGTGGCCGAGGCAGACTCCCAGGATCGGCGTCCCCTCAAACCGCCTCATGATCTCGATGCAGCCGCCGATATCCTTCGCATTTGCGGGATGGCCCGGCCCAGGCGAGATGACGATTCCCCTGGGGTCGATCTCCCTCACTCTGGCAGGCTCAATCTGGTTAGTTACCACCTCAGTATCGGGATGGAACTGGGATACGTAGTCGACCAGGTTCCAGACGAAGGAGTCCCGGTTATCGATGAAGAGGATCGTCTTTCCGGTCAAAGCTCCACCCCCAGGGCCCTCTTCATGGCGGCCATCTTCCGCTCAGTCTCCAGATACTCTTTGTGTGGGTCGGAGTCGGCGACTATCCCGGCCCCCGCCTGGACGACTGCAATGTCGCCCTTCATCACGACGCTTCTGATGGTGATGGCGAAGTCAGCGGACCCGTCGGCGGAGAAGTAGCCGACGCCCCCGCCGTAGATCCCTCTTCCCGTCCCCTCCAGATCGTCGATGATCTCCATCGCCCGGATCTTGGGGGCTCCCGATAGAGTTCCCGCCGGAAATATGGCCCGCGCGGCATCAAAGGGATCGCACTCGTCCCGTAGGGTCCCCCGGACTGTTGTCTCGATGTGCTGGACGTGAGAGTACCGCAAAACCGCCATGAAGTCCTCCACTCGAATCGATCCAGCCCTCGATACCGAACGGACATCGTTTCTTCCCAGGTCGACGAGCATCACGTGCTCTGCCCTCTCCTTCTCGTCCTCCAGCATCTTTGAAGCGAGGAGTTCGTCCTCTTCGGGGCTCCCGCCCCGAGGGCAGGTTCCGGCGATGGGGTTTGTCGTGACCACGCGGTCATATAGGCTGAAGAGGGTCTCGGGAGAAGCCCCCACCAGGGCCTCGTCTCCGAACTCGAATATATAGGTGTAGGGGCTGGGATTGATCTCCCTCAGCCTCTGATAGAGGAGGACAGGGTTGGGATTCCCGAGCCTAACCCTAGTCCTTCTGGATAAGACCACCTGGAATATGTCACCGTCGAGAATGTGCTCTTTGGCCTTCAGGACCGCATCCTCGAAGGGCTCTGCAGGGTCTGACTCGAAGGATATCGGCGTGAGATCTCCGCCCTCGGGCTCCTTCAGCTCCAGGTCTCTGAGGTGGTCTATGGCCTTTGCGCCAATTTGTTCTGGGTCGTCTTCGGGGATGAGGGGCGCCACCGCCAGGCAGACATTTCCTGTTAAATGGTCGAAAACGAAGCTCTCCTCGAATACCCCGAACTTCGCGTCCGGTGCGTCTGAAGTTGAGGGCCTCTCGATCCTCTCGCCCACCAGGTCGTAGGCGAGGTAGCCGATTCCGCCCCCGAGGAAGGCCTGCCTTCCAAATTTGGAGGGGCTGACGCCGGCAGGAATAGCGGATCGAAGGAGGTCAAAAAGGTCCATACCTTTTCTAATCTCACCGGCGAAGATGGATCCGTCGTCACAAGCTCCGTCCAACCTGGCGGAGGTACAAAGCCTTCTTCCGATTATTTCATTGAGTCCGTCGCCACCCTTGCAGATCTCGAACTTGAATCTGCGTCCCTTAACCGTCACCATCGCAGCGGGACCTGCCCCTACGAAGGAGAAGCGTGCCCTCTGACCCGCCTTCTCCACCGACTCCAAGAGGAAGGGATACTTCTCCTGACGAAGGGCGCAGTAGAGGTTGAGGGGTGCCCGAGGATCAACGAGATCCGATACCTCGAAGAGGCGGGGGGCTGTTCCCACCTTTAATCCATCCGACGATCTATCCGAGACGGTGGCTACGGCTGATGGCAACTCTTCACCTCCTTCAGGAAGGCCTTGATCTTCTCGGGGTCCTTTGCCCCATCGGTCTCTACCCCCGACGATACGTCCACAGCATAGGGCTTGACCTTCTCTATGGCCTCGGCGACGTTCTCGGGATCGAGACCGCCGGCCAGGATCAACGGGACGTCGACGTTTCTCACCAGATCAGAGCTGAGGTTCCAGTCGTGGACAGTGCCGGTCCCACCGAGCTTTCCTCCTTCGAAGCTATCGATGAGGAGGGCGTCGGCGACCCTGGTCATTTGCCGGGCGTGGTTCAAGCCGCCAGGACTTGCCGGAACCGTAGCCACCAGCCTCGCGGGCACCATATTTTTGAGGGTCGCCATATCCTCAAAGCTCAATGAGTCGTTTATCTGGATCACGTCGGCCCCAGTATCAAGGGCGAGGTTCGCCGCCTCCGCGGCGGACTGGGGCTCCACCACGATTACGCTGGAGACGAAGGGCGGAAGGCCCTGGATCAGCCCTCTCGCCTCCCCCCGATCGATGCTCCTTTTAGACCGGGAGATCTCCACCACGAAGCCGACGGCGTCGGCCCCCGCGGCCACGGCCACGTCCCTGGCCCCGGCATCCCTTATCCCGCATATCTTGGCCCTGGTCACAGAAACCTCTCCAGCTTCTCCGGATTTCCAGAGGCAGATACCATCCTCTTCAGCATATCGAGGGCTCTTCCCGAATCGATCGCTTCCTCCGCCATCCTCGCGCCATCGAATAGAGTGTCGGCGATCCCGGAGATGTAGAGGGCGGCCCCGGAGTTCATGGCTACGATATCTCGTCCGGGGTTTTTTGTCCCGAAGAGGATCTCGACGAGCTTTCTCGCATTCTCCTCGGGGCTTCCTCCCCTGATCTCCCCGAGGGTCGTCCTGGGGTAGCCGAACTCCTCGGGGGTTACTGTATAGGTCTTCAGGCTCCCCCGATTCAGCTCCGATATCAGAGTGGGACCGGTATTGGTAATCTCGTCCAGCCCCGATCCGTGGACGACCATCGCCCTCTCAGCCCCCAAAATCTTGAGGGCGGCCGCGAGCCTCTCACATAGATTCGGATCGTAGACCCCCATCACCTGAAACCTCGCTCCTGCTGGATTTGTAAGAGGTCCGAGGATGTTGAAGACCGTCCTCATGGCGAGCTCTCTTCTGATAGATGCGACCCTCTTCATGGAGGGGTGAAACATGGGGGCGAGCAAAAAGCCGATCCCCAGGGTCTCAATGTACTCCCTCACCTTCTCGGGCTCTGGGGCGACTTCGACCCCCACCTCCGAGAGGACGTTGGCGCTTCCGCAGGCGGAGCTGACGGCATAGTTTCCGTGCTTTGCCACAAAGGCTCCGCAGGAGGCGGCGATGATAGCCGCGGCGGTGCTGACGTTGATGGTGTTCGTCCCGTCCCCGCCTGTTCCGCAGGTGTCGACGAGGGGCCCCGAAACCTGCGGGCTGATTCGGACCGACGAGGCCCTCATTGCCTTGGCGAGCCCCGCGATCTCCGAGACAGACTCGCCCTTCTTCTTGAGGGCAATGAGGAGAGCCCCTATCTGGGCGTCCGTCGCCCCTCCGAAGACCTCACCGAGGAGGGCCTCTGCCTCCGAGACGGAGAGATCCGCCCCCTCCACGACCTTTTGGAGATAATTCATGTGATCACCATAATGTATCATTGTGTACTATAATGTCTAAATATCAACGTTATATTTAAATGTTGTGCATTTGTATCCGGTGTGGCAGGGGAGGCCAAAAGCGTCCCAGCCCTCTGGGGTGGAGCCCTATGGCTGCCATAGGTGAGAATCAATAAAATTATATATACAGGTAATCTCATATGGGTGACCTAAAATAAACTGGGGGTTTTCTTTTGAAGTATGAAGTGCTAGATAAGATGTCAGCATTGATCACCGCCGCCTTCGGCCTTGTGGCGGCGCTGGCCTGGAATGACGCCATAAAGTCGCTCTTCGCTGAAGGGGGACCGCTTTATTTCATGGCATCATACGGGATATGGGGCTACGCGATCCTGGTCACCTTGATCGCCGTCGCCGTGACTATATGGGTGGGAAGGATGGCCGAGAAGGCAAAAAAGGAGGAAATGACGAGCTAATGGTGAAGTCAAAAAAATTTTTCATTTTTCCTGCGTTTCTCTTATTAATCGAGTTGATCTATCTCGCCCGATCGACCGTACAGACAATGAGCTGATGGGAATTCAGGCCATGAGGGAACTCGTATATAGAGACCGATGTTTTTTTTTCGTTAGACTCTGCGAAAGGTGAGTTGATTTGAATGATCGGCATCCAGCAGGTAGAGATGGAAGAAGAGGAAGAAGCCGAGGAGAAGGGGGAAGAGCAAAAAGTCGCTTTGCCCCGGCCCGTCTGGTCAGGCGTCCTGAGCATCGGGCTTGTAAACATCCCAGTTAAGATGATGCCTTTGATCAGAGATAAACGGGTCAAGCTGAGGATGATTCACCAGAAATGCAATACCCCCATCCATTACAAAAAATACTGCGAAGAGGGGGAGGAGGTGCCCAACGACGAGATCGTCCACGGATACCAGCTGAAGAAGGACAGGTACGTGATATTCGACGATGACGAGCTGGAGGCGGCAAAGCCCGAATCGAGCGATGCAATAAACCTGGATCAGTTTGTGAATTTCTTCGAGGCAGATCCCCATTACTTTGAGAAGACTTATCTTCTGGTTCCTGACGGTTCGGAGAGCTCTTATTCGCTTTTGAGGAGGGTTTTGGAGAGGACGGGGAAGGCTGCCATCGGCAAGATGACGATTCACTCGAAGGAGCGGGTCGTGCTGGTGCACTACTATCAGGATGCTCTGGTGGCCACCACCTTGAGATACTTCGATGAGGTGCTCGATCCCGCCGGGGTGGAGGAACTAAAGAATCTCCCCCAGCCGAAGGAAGAGGAGATGGAGCTGGCCGGAGTGATCGTGGACAAGCTCTCGGGAGATCTCGACCTGAGCGTCTACAAGGATGAATACCGGGAGAGGGTCGAGGAGATGGTCCGCGCCAAGATCGCTGGCGAGGTGATAAAGATCGAGAAGAGAGAGGGAAGGCCGGCGGCCAAGAGCCTGATGGAGGCGCTGAAGGAGACGGCGGAGTCGCTGGAGTAGTTCCTAGCCCCTCCATTTCTCCAAGCGTTCGAGAGGATGAGGCCGATAAGACCGATGCTGGCCGTCTCCGGCGACCCCTTTTCCTCCGGAGAATGGATCTTCGAGCCGAAGATAGACGGCACCAGGTGTATAGCTCACATCTCGAAGGGAAGGGCTGAGCTTCAGAACAGGAGGTTGAGGTGGATCAGCCCTCGCTACCCAGAGATCCTAGATTCCCTGGCCCGAGGGACTATGAACTGCGTTCTGGACGGGGAGATCGCAGTATTCGACGAGGGGATTCCGGACTTCTTCTCCCTGGCCCAAAGGGAGCACCAGACCAACGACCTCAGGATAGAATATCTCTCCAAGAGCCTGCCGGCAACTTACATAGTCTTCGACGTCCTCTATGTTGAAGGAGAGAACGTGATGGACCGCCCCCTGATAGAACGGAAAGAGATTTTAAAGGAGGTGCTACAAGAGACCGATTCGGTGACCATCACCGATTATATCGCCGAGAGGGGAGAGGCGTATTATCAGGCGGCGGTCGAGCTGGGGCTGGAGGGGATCGTGGCGAAGCTGAAGTCTTCGCAATACCTTCCTGGCACCAGAAGCTCGGACTGGATGAAGATCAAAAAGAGCCTCTCTGTGGATCTGGTGGTGGGAGGCTACATCCCGGGCAAGGGCCACCGGGAGCCCTACTTCGGCGGTCTTATGCTGGGAGCCTACGACTCCGGGGGAGAGCTGATTTATGTGGGGAGGGTGGGCTCAGGGTTTTCCAAAAGGGAGCTGGAGGAGATAACCCGGAGCTTTCAGCCTTCCCCAAAGTCGCCCTTCTACCAGCCATCATCTCCATCTCCCTCCGGCGTCAAATGGCTGGAGCCGCAGCTCGTAGTGGAGGTGGAGGCCCTGGAGCTCACTTCCGACCGGCACCTCAGAGCGCCTATCTTTCTGAGGGTTCGAGAGGACAAACCCGCCGACGAGTGTTCGATCCGTCAGCTTTGGATTGAAGGGAGCGACTGATTTGGATATGACAAAACCATAAAGGGCAATCGCTTTTAATTATAACCGACAAATAACTGCCTGTGGAGAACCTGGCAGAGACTTTCCTGAAACTGGACAGAAAGGAGATCGGCCATCTCAAGGCGATCGAAAGGGGGATGCGCAACTTCGAGTGGGTCCCGGTGGAGGACTTGATGGCAAAAGGCCGCCTCTCCCCCAAGGCCGTGAGGGGGGGGCTCTCGAAGCTTGTCGCAAAGAAGCTGGTATTCAAGACCAATGAACCCTACGAGGGTTATGCGATCGGCTTTGCCGCCTACGACCTGATAGCTCTCTCAAACCTCGTCGATGGAGACGTAATCGTATACCTCGGTGACCTTCTCGGCGTAGGCAAGGAGTCGGTCGTATACGAAGCTCTGGGAAAAATCCCCGCCCGGGGCGCAGATGAGAGAGCAGCTGAAACGGCGGGAGTGGCGGAAGAAGCGGCCCCAAGTCTTCCTCTGGCGGTCAAGTTCCACCGGCAGGGGGAGACGAGCTTCAAACATGTCCGACGGGTGAGAGACCATCTCAAAGATCAGCCACGGTGCGCCTGGATCCATGCCGCAAGGCTCGGAGCGGCAAAGGAGTTCAAGACTCTCAAACGGCTCTATCCCGAGGTCTCAGTCCCAAGGCCCATCGCCCTCAGCCACCACGCCGTCGTGATGGAGCATTCTGGGGGGATAGAGCTATACAAGGTAGATCTCAAAAATCCAGAAGATTGTGTGGAAATAATTTTAGAACAAGCGGCCGCCGCCTGGAAAAAAGGTATCGTCCACTCTGACCTCAGCGCCTACAATGTCCTGGTCTGCGAGGACGGAGATATCGTCATCATCGACTGGCCCCAGGCCGTCTCTCAAACCCATCCTCAGGCCCTGGAGCTTCTGGAACGGGACGTAAAGAACGTAGTCGACCACTTTCATCGGAAGTACCGTCTTGATTTTGAGCTGGAAGAGGCCCTCTCCTTCGTCCTAGGCGAAGAGATGCCGGGGGATTAAGGGGGTGAGAAGGTACTTGAGACAGGGGAAGAGGAAAATGGGCAGGTCATGAGGTGATGCCATCCCAGGATTGATCTTCGGAGTGGATATCGCCAGCGGTTCGCCCAAGAGCAGGCAGGCTCCAAGTTACGCACTCTTCATTCTTGAGGGGGAGAGCGAAGAGCGCCACCCCATGATCAGCAGACAGAAGCTGATCAGACTGATCCGGCAGATGGTGCCGGAGATGGTGGCCGTAGACAACGTCCACGAGCTCGCGACTAGTAGACCTGATCTCGTCAGGCTTCTGAGAGGGATTCCACCAAAAACGAAGCTGGTCCAGGTGACGGGAGGGGAGAGGCCCCAGGCCCTGGTCACTATCGCCCGCTGGCACGGGATCTCCTTCGATCGGCACAACCCCATGGATGAGGCAGAGACCTGCGCTCTCCTCGCCTCCAGGGGGGTCGGAAGCGTCGTCTCGGCCTTCGAGGATCGGACCTGGATCAAGGTCAGCCGCCGGAGATCTCCGGGACGAGGCGGCTGGAGCCAAAAGCGATACACCCGCAAGATTCACGGGTCTGTGAAGGCCCTCTCCCGGGAGGTGGAGGATAAGCTCCGGGAGGAGGGACACCATTTCAGCGCCAGGTATGTAGAAGGGATCGGAGGCTACATCAGAAGCGAGTTTGTGGTGGAGGCTTCAAGAGGCGAGGTACATCTCCATTCCGGCTATCGGGGCGACGCCCAGATCAGGGTCGAGGGGGTGGAGCGGCCGCGGCTCAAGTTTGAGCCGCTCCGCGCAAGGCGGGGCTACATCATCGCTGGGATAGATCCCGGCACCACCACCGGGATCGCTGTTCTCAACCTGAAGGGAGAGCTGGTAGACCTCCTCAGCGCAAGGGCCATGTCTCCTCCGGACGTCATAGAGTGGCTGGCGGAGAGGGGCAAGCCCCTGATGGTGGCCACCGACGTCTTTCCCACCCCCGGGGCCGTCGAGAAAGTGAAACGGTCCTTTTCCTCCGTCCTCTATTCGCCGGGAAGCGACATACCCTCTGAAGAGAAGATCGCGCTGGCCCGGGAGTATGGCTACAAAAACGACCACGAGCGCGATGCCCTCGCCGCCGCCGTCAGCGCCTACAAGAAATACAAAAATAAGTTCCAGCAGGTAGAGAAGAAGTGCCCTCCGGGCCTCGACCCCGAAGAGGCGAAGGCCCTGGTGGTTAGGGGCCTCTCGATAGACCAGGCGATATCGAAGATGACAGAGCCGCCGCCCGAGGAGCCAGCAGCCCCAAGAGAGGCAGAGGCGACCGTCGACTCGAATCTCGCGGCCCTGATGGCGGAGAACAGACGCCAGGTCGACCAGATCCGGCGGCTGAGAGAGTACGCCGAGGAGCTGAAAGGAGAGCTGGCGAAGGATGAGGAGATCCGCCGCCGTCTGGAGAGCAAGATCGAGAGGCTGAAGGACAGGTCCCGCCGGGAGATTAAAAGGGACCAGGAGATCAGGATCAGAGAGAAGGAGATCGAGAGGCTCCGAGGCCTTCTTCGGCAGGAGAGGAAGGTGAACCGGAAATTGAAGGCGAGGCTCAAGAGGGCCAAGAAAGCCGAAGAGCTGGAGAAGGAGGCGGCGGGGAGATCGGCCAAGGAGGCGGCCTCCTTCTCGCGAGAGGCGCTCCTGGAGGCGGCCGCGAGGCTCGATATCGGGAAAGGAGACGTAGTCGTTCTCAAAGACGCCAGCGGCGGCGGTCCCAACACCGCAGACCTTTTCATCGATTGGGAGGTGGAGGCGGTGATCATCGAGACGGATATGGAGGCCTCGGTGGAGGGATACCTGATGGACGGGAATGTCCCCGTCATCTCCAGCTGGGAGGTGCCAGTGAGAAGAGTGTCCGGGGTCGCCATCATCGATCCCGAAGAGCTGGAGGGAGCCCTCGCCAGATGGGCCGAGCGAAAGCAGGTAAGGGTGGCAAAGCAGAAGACCGAATGGCTCGAGGGGATGATCCAGGAGTATCGGGCCGAGCGGCGGAAAGATGAACGTCAGAGAAGAAAGAAGACTGAAGGCTGAAAGATTGAGCCATCACCAACTCCCCAAAAGGCCCGTCACTTCAGCTCCCTTCGCCACCCCGCCCCTGGGCAAGGGCAGCGTTTTTAAAGTCGACCCTTCATCTCTGGCTTCCAATTATGCCCGCCGAAGATATCTTGAGGTTGAAGAAGGAGAAGAACGCTGTCATCCTCGCCCATAACTACCAGCCCGGCGAAGTTCAGGAAGTAGCCGACTTGCGGGGCGACTCCCTGGAGCTCTCAAGAGCCGCCGCCGGGGAGGAGGCCGAGGTGATAGTCTTCTGCGGCGTCGATTTCATGGCCGAGACCGCAGCTATCCTATCTCCTGAAAAAAGGGTAATCATGCCCGAGGCCGGTGCAGGCTGTCCTATGGCTTCCATGATAACGGCCCAACAGCTCCGCGAGTTCAAGGCAGGACATCCCGGAGCCGCCGTCGTCTGCTACGTCAACTCCTCCGCCGAGGTCAAGGCTGAAAGCGACATCTGTTGCACTTCAGCCAACGGGATAGAGGTGGTGGAATCCCTCGAGGAGGAGACGGTCCTCTTCGTCCCCGACAGGAACCTCGGAAGGTACGTCGCCCGCTTCACCGATAAAAAGATCATAACCTGGGACGGCTACTGCTACGTCCACGACAGGTACACCCCCGAAGACGTCCGGCGGGCGCGATCCCTCCACCCCGAGGCCGAGCTTCTCGTCCATCCCGAATGCCGGCCCGAGGTGATTGACCTCGCGGACCACGTCTACAGCACCTCGGGGATGGCAAGACATGCCCGGAAGAGCTCCGCCCAGGAGTTCATCATCGGGACCGAGGTGGGGATGAACTATCGGCTGAAACAGGAGAACCCGGAAAAAGAGTTTTACCCTTTAAGCGAAGAAGCGATCTGCGTCGACATGAAGAAGACGAGCCTTGAGAAGGTCCTATCCTCCCTCGTGACCCTGGAGCCCCGGGTGGTGGTTCCAGAGGAGATCGCGAATAGGGCTCGGGGCGCCATCGAGAGAATGCTGGCGGTCTGAAGTGTGCACTTCTCAACCGAAAAGTATCTTATGAGATAAAGATGAACCTGGAGCGGTGATCGCCTATTAGCCGATATATACGTGCCCGCCAGCTGCGGTATCCTCTCTTCGCTGGGAGCGTTCTGCTCCTTTTGGCCGCCGTCTACAGCGATGCGAACCAGCTGAGCATCGAGCCCCTGATAGAGCTCACGGGAATTATTTTGATCATCATTACTGCTGCCATATGGCGGAAGTAAAACCAAAGGAAGCTCTAGCAAAATTCCAATCAATCTTTCATCCCGCCTGATGACTGAAAAGGCTCGGCGGCGAGAAGCCGAGCCCAAAACCCGAAGCCAGAAGGGCGAAGACTTCAATGCCGATATTCATCTCCTGGCATCTGCATCTTCATCTGGGAGGCAAAAACGGCGTTCTTGGAGTTGGCGTCTTCTTTCCTTCTTTTCCTTCGTCTCCTCATCTCTTGGAAGTCCCTCCAGGGACTCGGGAAGCTCAGCTCCGCAGATTGGCATCTTCTCCCGTCATTTGACCTGGATCCTGCAAACGTTCATGCCACCTCTCCAGATATCGGGCCAGATCCCTTGCGATCCCGGCTCCCTCTTTGATCCGATCCTGGGTGGCGAGACCCCGGGGCCGGACCTCCGACTCCAGCCAGTCGGCAGTCTCTCTGAAGAAGAAAATAAGCCTGCCTGAGGCGAGGGCCTCGGCGAGGCCTGCAGCGTCGATGATGCACTCGGCCGCGGCTTCGCCAGAGTTCGACCAGCGGGCCCTGGATCCCAGGGCGTCGCCCAGGGGCCCGCCATAAGTGAGGGTCAGGTGCCAGGAGACGCCCTTCATGTCTCCTGATGGCGGATCAATTCTGAATGGCAGACGGTCCTCTCGGTCGAATTTGTCGCACACCATCCCGTCGGGCCCTGCCCGGACGACCCCGATAAGGAGAAGCTCTCCGATCCTGTCGGCCTTTCCTCTGATAAACCTCTCCTGGCTCAGGATCGCCCTCAGGGACTCAGCCGCTCTTCCTTCGCAGTCTACTGTTTCGGGCTCTTCCGTCCTGCAGGCCCCTATGTTCCCTCGTGAGATCCTCGGTCGTGTATGTACGTCATCGATCATCGATTAAGACTACATCTTCTCGGTAAAGCGCCTTCTATTCATATGCGGATCTACTTGGTGGAGACGACATTCAAGCGAGGTGGTCAGAGGCGGTTCTGGGCGGACCCGGTCCCTCCCCTCCCATCGCCCATCATATCTTCCGTCCTTCCCTCCTTTCCGATTTCAGATCCCCGGTATCCCCTTGAAGGTGGCGCTTTCGTGGAACCTCAAAGTCCTCTCGACGTCGAAGACGCCGGAGAAGGTCTGGTGCTCTTTCGCATCCTTGTAGAAGATCTTGTGCCACCTGTAATCGCTCTCCCAGGTTCCATTGAAGCTGGACTGCATATCCATCCCCACCAGATGGGCGGGGCTTGTGCTTCTCACCGCTGCGGCGCTGACTGGGTCAGAAACCTGAGATCCAGCATCCGTCGAAGCGAAGTAGGTGGTCTGGATCCTCTCCATCTCAGTCACCTCGAAGTACTCCCAGACCTCAGCTCCTATACCCCCGTAGAAGTCGTTGGAGTGGATGTACTTCATCCCCACCATCGGCGTCTTGCCGGAGTAGCTCATTCTGATGTCTTCAAGAAGGTTCAGGGGGACATCGGATCCGTTCAATGTTCCGTGGACGTTGGTGGCCTTGTTGGAGACGGCGCTCTTTGAGTCCATCTCCAGATGGCCGTTCCCGTACATGAAGCTGTAATACTCAAGCCCCACCTTTCTGTCCACCACCGAAGAACCCACCTCAAAGTAGCCGGTCCCCGAAGCCCTGACCCTGTTGTAGAAGTCCTCGCTTTGGACCGGCTCGGTGATGGCCGGATTTCCGGCAGCCTCGCCCATCGCCAGAAACGCGATGAAGAGAATTGTGCTTATCGTCGCCCCCTTCGTCCCTCTCGCCCCATAAGATCCCTTTGGATCTCTGTATTTCGTTTCTTAATAAAAAATGTATCGTTTCGGATGGCTTAAATCTCCCGAACTCCAAGAGAACATAGGGGCTTTGGTTTAGGGGCTTTGGTTTTGGTCTTCGGCAAAATCCACGATCCGAGGAGAAACTGTAGAGTACGCAGTTGGTTGATGGTGTTAAAGTCCTGTAGATCTAGGTGGCTGGTGGGATGACATCTTGAATATCGACATATGGACCTGGGGGACTGGAGGCCCCTTCGGAAGAGAGCTCGGGGTGGTGCCGGAGAGGAGGCGCCGAGGACATACTGCTACATCGATCATAATATCTGAGGAGGGCGAAGACCGCGGAAGAGGAGCCCACATTCTGATCGATGCCGGGGCGCCCTGCGTCGAGATGATGATTGAGAAAGGGGTTTCTGCCCCAGACCTCCTCTTTCTCACCCACCCCCACTTCGACCATGTCTCAGATCTGGACAGGCTCGCAAACAGCAGGATGAGAGGCCTGATGGTAAAAAACGGCGTAAGAGATTTCAAAGAGGCCAAGAGCATATTCCGGCCGCTCGCAGTGGTCGGAGCTGAGGACTGCCTCCACCACCCCAAAGACGGCATCAGGGCGAGGTTCGGCTACCTGGAAGGTCTGGTCCGTTGGACGCCGATCTCGAACTACGACCTCTGGCAATCGGTCAATCTCGAAGGCTCGATTCAGCCCGGCCAGCCACAAGTAAGAGCCGAAGATCTCTTTTCCCTGGAATTCAAGGCCCTCCCGGTCCGCCATTCAAGACACGCTCCCGGATCGTGCTTATTCATATTCAGATTTGGATCAGAGAAGAAAGAGGACCTTCAAATCAGAAATGTTGTCTACCCCTCTCCAAAATGTAATTTTTAAAACGCGATTAAAATCGTTTAAATAATGAATTCTCGTTATATTCCGTCTTAATACGGAAATATTATCTGGGGATGTGTTTTAATTCAATTCAAATCGTTAT
>Ga0334899_1000201_pt1 | contig 88644 bp, 79 predicted proteins | sample GraSluR3_MG_FD_207219 | JGI IMG/M metagenome (GOLD analysis project Ga0334899, IMG submission 207219) | Sludge microbial communities from methane-producing bioreactor in Wageningen University, Netherlands - Granular Sludge_8_08-R3 | ecosystem: Engineered > Bioreactor > Anaerobic > Unclassified ...
TCACCATGGAGGCGAATACTACAGAGTTTATGGATCTTTTGAACGAACCGGTATCCTAATCAACGTTAAAAGTTATAACCATGGCACTAAAACGTGGATCAAAGGTAAATGCAACCTTCAGCATGTCATCGATGACAGACATCGTATTCCTTCTGCTAATCTTTTTTATGGTTTCATCAACCCTTGTTGCACCCAATGCCCTTAAGCTCCTGCTTCCGCAGAGCAATAGCCAAACCCCTGCTAAGGCCATAACAACGGTGAGCATCACCCATGACTTACAATTTTACGTTGAGCAAACCCCCATCTCGTTTCCCGACTTGGAAAGGTACTTGGGCCAAAAGCTCCAAGGAGAAGCGGACCCAACCATATCGTTGCATGTTCACCGATCGGTACCAATGGAAGAGGTGGTAAAAGTTATGAATATTGCTAAAGATAACAGGTACAAGCTAATACTAGCCACTCAACCACTAAAGTAACAGATTAAATGTCGGATAAAACCAAAGGAGTTGTAGTTTCATTCGTTGTTCACAGCACCATTGTTGTGCTTCTGATTCTATTTGGTTTTTCCACACCTCTCCCACTACCTGCCGAAGAGGGTATTTTAATAAACTTTGGCACTAGCGATCAAGGCTCAGGGCTAAGGGAACCACGGCCAGCACCGCAGCAGGTGGTAACGCCAACCCAAAGGGTACAGGAGCAGCCGGAACAAGCACCCATATCACAAGATTTTGAGGAAGCACCATCGTTGCCCGACCCTGTAAAACCAACCCCAGCTGAACCAGCCGAGGAGAAACCAGCTGAAAAACCCAAGGAGGAGCCCAAGCCAGAGGAAGAAAAGCCTAGGGAGGTAGATAGACGAACGCTATTCCCCGGGCAGCGAACCGATGGAGACACATCGGGCGAGGGCCAAACCGGTACCGAAGGGAATCAGGGGAGTACCGAGGGATCTGTTGATTCGCAAAGCCGTGAGGGAGGAACGGTGAGCGGTGGCGATGGCATTAGCTTTAGCCTTGGGGGACGTTCTGCACTTCAACTCCCAACGCCCGAATACCCAAGTCAAAAAAGCGGCACCGTGGTGGTTGAGGTTACCGTAGATAGGAATGGAAACGTTACCAACGCTAGGGGCGGCGTAAAGGGTTCAACAACCAACGATACCGAGCTAGTTAACGCTGCCGAAAGGGCTGCCCGGAGGGCAAGATTTGACGTCAACCAGAATGCTGCAGCATACCAAACGGGCACAATTACGTACGTGTTCAAGCTTCAGTAACCGATTAAAAGAATAGCAGCTTTACAGCAAAAACAAAAACCGCTGCCAGCACAAACCAACGAATAAATTCCGACCCTCTTTTTATTGCCACGTGCGTTGCTACCCAAGCGCCCAGCATACTTCCAATAGCCAGAGTAAACCCCAGCTTGTAATCAACCTGATGGTTATAAATAAACACAACCATGGCGACAAGGGTAAAGGCAAAAACGATAAGAACCTTTAGCGCATTGGCTTTAAGCAGATCGTAACCAGCACCTAAAACCAGGCCTGCAAGCAGAAAGAACCCTACGCCAGCCTGTATAAATCCACCATATAGGCCTATACCAAAAAAAATAATTATTTGTACAACGCTAGGTTTGGCATGCACTACCTTCTCCTGTGTCTTAATCCACTTCTCGGGCTTGTACAGCATTAGAAAAAACATGAAAACTAATAACCCGCCAATAATCCTATTCATTAGCTGATCATTGAGATTCACAGCGAAGGCTGCTCCAACAAAAGAACCTACTACGGCTGGTATGGTAAGCCAAATCCCTTCCTTCCATTCAAAAACCTTTTTCTGCTTAAACCGGCCCATAGCTACTAAGCTCTGCAGTAAAACTCCAATCCTATTGGTTCCGTTGGCAACATTAGGTGGTAAGCCCAAAAAAATGAGTAGCGGAAGGGTTAACAAGCTTCCGCTACCGGCAATAGTGTTAATAAATCCAGCTGCAAAGCCTACTAACACTACCAAGAAATAAATCCATAAATCCATAAAAAAAGTGAAAGGGTTCAGAACGTTACTTAATACCTAAATCCTTAATTATGCTATCAATTTTTGCGTCTAGCTTACCGTTGGTTATCTCGTATTCCGCAGGAAACTTCATCGTTGAATTCACCCCAAAGTAGAACTTAATTTTGGGCTCGGTACCCGAGGGGCGAATAGAAACCCGCGATCCATCCTCGGTGATAAATTGTAAAACATCGGACTTAGGTAGCTTTATGGGATAAATAATGCTCTCCGTTAGGTTGTGGGTTTGGCGTTGAGCATAGTCATGTATAATTGTAACCTTTGAGCCGGCCAGGGTTTTGGGTGGAGACAACCTGAATTGTTTCATCATTTTTTGAATCTCCTCAGCACCCTCCTTCCCTTTCTTTGTAATGGAGACTAACCGTTCGCGGTAAAGCCCATACTTGGTGTAAATTTCAATCAGCAGCTGGTAAATTGATTTTCCTTGCTCCTTGGCCCATGCAACAATCTCTGGGAAAAGAGCGCAGGATAGAATGGCATCCTTATCGCGAACATAAGTGCCAACTAGGTATCCGTAGCTCTCCTCACCGCCAGCAATAAATGTTTTGCTCCCCTCAAGCTCACGTATAATTTCGGCAATGTACTTAAACCCAGTAAGCACCTCCATGCACTCCACGTTAAACCCTTTGGCAATATTGGCCAGCAAATCGCTGGTAACAATGGTTTTAACAATGTACTCGTTGCCCCTGAGCATTTTTTTCTCCTTCCACTTGGTAAGCACATAGTATATTAGCAACGCTGCAGCCTGATTTCCATTAAGCAAGATAAATTTGCCCATATTATCCTTTATGCCAATCCCTACCCTATCGGCATCTGGGTCGGTACCCATTACAATATCGGCATCAATCTCCTTAGCCTTTTCGAGGGCAAGCCGTAGTGCTGCTGGCTCCTCGGGGTTAGGCGACTGAACCGTTGGGAAATTACCATCAATTACATTCTGCTCGGGGATGGTTACCACGGTGGCAAATCCGAACTTGTGCAGAACCCGCGGCACCAAATCGACACCGGTTCCATGGATGGGTGTATACACAATCTTTATATTCCTGTGCTTTAGGTTGATATCGGGCGATAGCGAAAGGGAAGACAATGTGTTGAGGTATATCTCATCTATCTCGCTACCAATAACCTTTATTAAATTATGATCTCCCTTGAACTTAATCTCCTTCACAGAGCCGATACGGTTCACCTCGGCAATAATGTTCTTATCATGCGGAGGAACAATTTGCGCCCCATCGTTCCAGTAAACCTTATAGCCATTGTACTCCTTGGGGTTATGGGATGCAGTAATAACAATTCCACTTTGGCATTTGAAGGTGCGAATGGCGAAGCTAAGCTGTGGCGTTGGTCGTAACGCCTCGAAAAGGTATACCCAAATACCATTTGCTGTAAGTATTTCGGCAGCTGTGAGGGCAAACTGCATGCTATTGTTCCTTGAGTCGCAAGCAATGGCAACCCGTATTTCGGGTAAGATTTTAAACTCTTTTAATAGATAGTTGGCCAAACCCTGCGTTGCTTTACCTAGGGTATATTTATTCATCCGATTGGTTCCAGGCCCCATAATCCCTCGCAGCCCACCCGTTCCAAACTCTAAATCTTTGTAAAAAGCTTCAACAACCTCCTGGGGATTGCTTTTGATTAATTCCTTTACCGCTCCTCGGGTTTCCTTATCAAACTCAGGCTGAAGCCATTGTTCTGCTCTAGCCAAAATTTCCTGATCAATTTTTTGCTTACTCATAGGGCAAATGTTTTTAAGGTGCAATGGTACTAAGGCAATTTTTTAAACTCTTGCGCCAATGCGGCACAACCAAGCCATAGGTATTCTTAATTTTTGACTTATCTAAAACGCTATAGGGGGGGCGGGTTGCTGGTGTGGGATACTCTGAACTGTGTATTGCCGATACTTTACAGCGAAAACCATAGTAGTCAATGATCTCAACGGCTAAATCGTACCAGCTGCAAACACCCTCATTGGTATAGTGAAAAACCTCGGGACCAAAGCTTTCGTTACCTCGGCAAATAATCGCCAAAATGGCCTTGGCCAGGTCATTGGCCCAGGTGGGGCTACCCACCTGATCGAAAACTACCCTAAGGCTGTCGGTCTCTTTCCCTTTGCTTGCTATGGTTTTAACAAAATTTTTTCCGAAAGATGAGTAAAGCCATGCGGTACGAATTACCATCCCAACCCCCGACTGCAAAACAAACTCTTCACCCTTCAGCTTGGTTCTACCATATGCCGAGTTGGGTGATGTTGGAGAGGACTCCAAGTAGGGTGTAAAGGCCTTACCATCGAAGACATAATCGGTTGATATATGGATCATACGAGAGCCCGCATCTTTTGCAGCATATGCCAAATATTTTGGGGCTAAAGCATTCAGGCTATAAGCCTTTTCCTCTTCATCCTCAGCTTTATCAACAGCGGTATAGGCAGCGCAGTTCACTACAAAACTAGGTTTATGCTGGTCAAAAAAGGCTTTCACCTCCTGCTCATTAGTGATATCAAGCTCTCCAATATCGGAAAAAATAAAATGCAGCTGAGGATAATTAGCCTCCAGAGTTCGCAACTCGGAGCCAAGCTGACCATTGGCACCTGTTACCAGAACCTTTATTTTGCTAGTAGTTTCCACCGTATACAAAGTTTGTTTCAATCGATTTGAACAAGGGTAACACATTATCTTTGGCCGAAACAATTGCGTCTGTTTCATTAACTCTCCAATCTACACCTATATCAGGATCGTTAAACCGAATACCCCGTTCGGCAGGAGCGTTATAAAGCGCATCGCATTTGTAGTTTACAATAGCAGTTTCGCTTAGCACGGAGAATCCGTGGGCAAACCCACGCGGGACAAATAGTAGATGCTTACTCGAGGAATTTAGTTCATAAGCAAAATGCTGACCATAGGTGGGTGAGTTTTTGCGGATATCAACAGCAACATCTAGAATAGCACCCTGAACTACCCTTACCAGTTTTGACTGTGCATACGGTGCTAGCTGGTAGTGCAACCCACGGATTACACCCCTTGACGATAACGACTCGTTATCCTGTACAAACTGAACATCGAAACCCAAAGTGCTAAACTTATCGGCATTGAATGCCTCGAAGAAGTAGCCCCGCGAGTCCTCAAAAACTGTGGGTTCTATAATGAATAGATCGGGTATGGGCGTTTCAATCTTTTTCATCCGTACAAAATATTTATATTATTAATTTATAACACATTACTATCTTGCTTTTAGCACTCTTTTCGAACGGATGGAACACCCATAGTTTGTTCATCGATGTTTGTGCAAACTACCTTACATGGGTGTTTCATATGCTACAAAAAGTCTTCGTTAACAATTCTCATAAGGTACTCGCCGTACTGATTATTCGATAGCGATTGGGCTAACCCTTGCAGCTGCTCTCGGTTAATAAAACCATTCTTATAAGCAATCTCCTCTAGGCAAGCAATTTTTAATCCCTGCCGCTGCTCGATGGTTTGTATAAATACTGAAGCTTGTAGCAAGCTCTCGTGTGTACCAGTATCGAGCCAAGCCATACCCCTGCCGAGCAGCTTAACATCAAGCCTACCCTCGCTAAGGAACAATCTGTTTAAATCTGTAATTTCCAGTTCACCCCTAGCTGATGGTTTCAGGCTCTTGGCTTTAGCAACCACATCGTTGCTGTAAAAATACAAACCAGTTACCGCAAAGTTAGATTTTGGATTGTTGGGTTTCTCCTCAAGGCTAATCGCTTTCTTGCTCTCATCAAACTCAACCACACCATATCGTTGGGGATCGTTTACATAGTAACCAAAAACGGTAGCACCATCCTTAATACTGGCGCACTCCTGAAGAATTGCACCCAAACCGTGCCCATAAAAAATGTTATCACCAAGGACAAGGCAAACCGAATCGTCACCAATAAATTCTTCGCCAATGATAAAAGCCTGTGCTAAGCCATCGGGTGAGGGTTGCTCGGCGTACTCAAGGCTTAAACCTAACTCGCTGCCATTGCCAAAAAGATCTTTATACAGCGGTAGATCTTTAGGTGTCGAAATTATTAGAATCTCCCTAATCCTAGCCAGCATTAAAACCGACAAAGGGTAGTAAATCATGGGCTTATCGTAAATTGGAATAATCTGCTTCGATATGCTTTTGGTGATTGGAAACAATCGAGTTCCTGCTCCTCCAGCAAGTATAATACCTTTCATGCTAATTCTATTGTTTTATTTTCTTAAAATAATCAATGGTTATTGCCAATCCTTTCTCAAGGGGAACGGTAGGCCCCCACCCATTGAGCAGCTTTCTGGCCAGCGATATATCGGGCTTGCGTTGCGTGGGGTCATCAAGGGGCAACTCCCTGGCAACCAACCTCGACGTGCTGCCTGTCAGCTGAATAATCATCTGGGCAATTTCTAAAATGGAAATCTCCTCTGGGTTTCCAATATTTACGGGTTCTGTAACATCATCGGCCGTATTCATTAACCGTACTAATGCTTCAACCAAATCATCAACATACAAAAAACTTCGTGTTTGCCTCCCATCACCATAAACCGAAATGTCACTGCCCTGAAGCGCCTGCGTAATAAAATTGGAAATTACCCTACCATCGTTAGGGCTCATACGAGTGCCAAAGGTATTGAATATCCTTGCAATCTTAATACGCACCTTATTCTGTTGATGATAGCTCATACATAGCGTTTCGGCACATCGCTTACCCTCATCATAGCATGCTCTAGGCCCAATTGGGTTAACATTGCCCCAGTAGCTCTCGGGTTGAGGGTGCACCTTAGGATCGCCATACACCTCGCTGGTTGAAGCCTGCAATATTTTGGCCCCAACACGTTTTGCCAACCCCAACATATTAATGGTGCCCATCACCGATGTCTTCACCGTTTTTATGGCATTATGCTGATAATGGATTGGTGATGCGGGACAGGCCAAATTATAAATCTCATCAACCTCCAAAAATATAGGGTTAATCACATCATGGCGAATAATCTCAAAGTACGGTCTATCCATCAGGTGGAGTATATTCGCCTTACTGCCAGTGAAAAAATTATCGAGACAGATAACATCGTTTCCATCGTTGAGCAAGCGTTCACATAGGTGGGACCCAAGAAACCCTGCACCCCCAGTAACCAAGATGCGCTTCATAATGAGAAGTATAATTTTTGAACTTCATTGTTTTCAGCCCAAAGATATTTCTAGTTAGGCAAAAATGAAAGGGAAAGGCAAGTATTATTCTATTTTCTCGATGTGGGTTTTAGCTAGCGAGAAATATCACCAAGATACTAAATCGATACAAACATTTGATTATGTGATTATTTGAACACACATGGTTGGGCAAAGATGTTTAAAAAAAGGCAAAAAAAATCTACTTTTTTTCCTATAAATGATAAAGTTATGTATTTTTGCACTCGTTTTTAATCTATCAATATTGTCTAATCCATTAATTCTGAGAAAACTGAATGATTAATCAAGAAGAAATGGCTTCAAACGAAGCGAATGTAGAAGAGACCAAAAAGCAAGTTGAGCCTGCGAAGGACGAAAAACCTGCTGAAAAAGTTAATCCCCTTGAGGATTTCGACTGGGATGCTTACGCCGAGGAAGGCGGCTACTCCAGCGACCGTAAAACCGAACTTGAGGCAATGTACGACGAAACCCTTTCGTCGGTTGGTGAAGGTGAAGTGGTAGACGGCACAGTTATTTCGATGAACAAGCGCGAGGTGGTAATCAACATTGGTTACAAATCAGAGGGCGTTGTTAGCTTAAACGAATTCCGCTACAATCCTGAGCTGCAAGTTGGGGATACTGTTGAGGTTTACGTTGAGATTCAGGAAGACAAGCGCGGACAGCTTGTGCTCTCGCACAAGAAAGCTCGCTCACTCCGCTCTTGGGATCGTGTTAACCAAGCCCTCGACAAGGATGAGGTCATCAAAGGTTACATCAAGTGCCGCACCAAAGGTGGTATGATTGTGGATGTGTTCGGTATCGAGGCATTCCTTCCCGGCTCGCAAATTGATGTTAAACCCATTCGCGATTACGATATTTACGTGGGTAAAACCATGGAGTTCAAGGTTGTTAAAATCAACCAGGAATACAAAAACGTTGTTGTTTCGCACAAAGCCCTTATCGAAGAGGAGCTGGAGCAACAGAAGAAAGAAATTATTGCTAAGCTTGAAAAGGGTCAGGTTCTTGAGGGAACAGTTAAGAATATCACCAGCTACGGTGTATTCATCGACCTTGGCGGTGTTGACGGACTTATCCACATCACCGACCTATCGTGGGGACGCGTTACTCATCCCGAGGAAATCGTTGAGCTTGATCAGAAGATCAACGTGGTTATCCTCGACTTTGATGATGCTAAGAAGCGTATCGCCCTTGGCCTTAAGCAGCTTACTCCCCACCCATGGGATTCGCTTGATGCAAACCTTAAGGTTGGCGATGTAGTTAAAGGTAAAGTTGTGGTAATGGCCGACTACGGCGCGTTTGTAGAGATTGCCCCTGGTGTTGAGGGCCTAATCCACGTATCGGAAATGTCATGGAGCCAGCACCTACGTAGTGCTCAAGAGTTCCTTAAAGTAGGTGATGTTGTTGATGCTCAGATACTAACCCTTGATCGCGAAGAGCGTAAGATGTCGTTAGGCATGAAGCAGCTTAAGCCCGACCCATGGGATAGGATTGAGGAAAAATACCCTGTTAACTCTAGCCATAAGGCAAAGGTTCGCAACTTCACTTCATTCGGTGTTTTTGTTGAGATTGAAGAAGGTGTTGATGGACTGATCCACATCTCTGACCTTAGCTGGACTAAGAAGATTAAACACCCAGCCGAATTCACAACCGTTGGCGCCGACATCGAGGTTGTAGTTCTTGAAATTGACAAGGAGAACCGTCGCCTAAGCCTAGGTCACAAGCAGCTTGAGGAGAATCCTTGGGATGTATTCGAGACAATCTTCACAGTTGATTCAGTACACGAAGGGACTATTATCGACATCTTCGACAAAGGCGCAGTGGTAGCTCTTCCCTATGGTGTTGAAGGCTTTGTTACGCCAAAACATCTGGTAAAAGAAGACGGAAGTTCAGCCAAGGTGGAAGATAAGATGGAGTTTAAGGTGATTGAGTTCAACAAGTCATCCAAAAGAATCATCCTATCGCACAGCCGTATTTTTGAGGATGCCAGGAAGGGCGAAGATGTAGCCGAGAAAAAAAGTAATGCTTCATCGACACAAAAAGCGGTAAAAAAGTTGAAAGATAACTTAGAAAAGACTACCTTGGGAGACATTTCTGAATTAGCTGCTCTTAAAACTGAGCTTGAAGAGAACCAGAAAAAAGGGACAAAAGGCAGCTGACGACGATAAGGAGTAAATCAAATCATTGATCACTAAAACCCTTTGCAATGGAATTTAGGATAAGCAAACTCGAGAATTACTCTCTAGTTGAAGTACTTGAAGAGAAGTTAGACACAAATATTGCCCCTAGCCTAAAGTCGGAGTTAGTTCTTATATCTGGCAATGGCGAGCGTAACATCGTGCTCGATTTAAGCTCATGCCGATACTGCGACTCATCTGGCCTAAGCGCAATTCTAGTGGCTAACAGGCTGTGTAAAAATGCCAACGGCACCTTTGTACTTACCGGGCTAACCGATGCTGTTGAACGTTTAATCACAATCTCTCAACTCGATACAGTCCTGAATATTGCATACTCTCGCAGCGAAGCTGCCGAAATTATTAGTAAAGCCGAAAGCGAAAAGCAAGAGAAGTGACATTCTCTGTAACCATACTGGGTAGCAGCAGCGCGCTACCCACTTCGCAACGTTTCCCAGCCGCTCATGCGCTCAATGTGCATGAGCGGCTGTTTTTAGTTGACTGTGGTGAGGGAACTCAAATTCAGCTCCGCAAGTACAAGCAAAAAATTTCTCGGTTAGAGCATATCTTCATATCGCACCTTCATGGCGACCATGTGCTAGGCTTGGTAGGGTTAATCTCAACCCTTAACCTATTGGGGCGTAAGACACCCCTAACTATCCACGCTCATGCTCCCCTGCAGCCAATCCTTGATCAAAACCTCAAGTTCTTCGTCAACGAGCTAAAGTACAGCATCGAATTTAGGGCGCTGGACACCAAGAACAGGAAAGTGATTTTTGAGGATAAAACCCTAACCATTGAGGCTATCCCCTTGAAACACCGCATCCCTTCAACAGGATTTATTTTCAGAGAGAAGCCAAAGAAACCCAACATCCGAAAGGAACTTATAGAAAGGTATTCCATTCCGCTTGCCGACATTGTAAAAATAAAAGAGGGAGCAGATTTCATTTCAGCTGATGGTCGGCACATACCCAACAGCGACCTAACATTCGTATCCTCACCCCCCCGCTCCTACGCCTACTGTAGCGATACAAAGTACTTCGATAGCTTAGCAGAGATGGTACAAGGGGTGGACCTGCTTTACCATGAGGCTACCTTCAGCAAGGATATGACCAAGATGGCACGCTCCACAGGGCACTCCACAGCCGAACAAGCCGCCAAAATTGCTGAGCTTGCCGGGGTCAAAAAGCTAGTCATAGGCCATTTCTCGTCGCGCTATAAGGATGTGGAAGTGCTCGTGAATGAGGCTCGAAAGGTTTTCGCCGAAACCTATGCTGCAGAGGAAGGCCTTGAGTTTAAAATAGAAAGCCATAGGGTGGATATATAAGGCATTTTTCCTACCTTTGCGCAACCAATTCTATGACACTTATCCCCATGCACAACAAGATTCTTATCCTCGACTTCGGGTCGCAGTACACACAGCTAATTGCCCGCAGAGTTCGCGAGCTAAATGTTTACTGCGAGATTCATCCTTACAACAATTACCCTGCAATAGATGACACGATTAAAGGCGTAATCCTCTCCGGGAGCCCATTCTCTGTTCATGACTCCGAGGCCCCCAAACCAAATCTCGATAAAATAAAGGGTAAGCTCCCCTTACTTGGGGTATGTTTTGGCGCGCAGCTCCTGGCACAATCAAGTGGCGGCAAGGTTATGCCTTCACAAATTCGCGAATACGGAAGGGCAATGCTAACCATCACCGATAGCCAGTGCACCCTATTTAAGGGTGTAACGCAAAGCACTCAGGTGTGGATGTCGCATGGCGATACAATCACCGAGATTCCATCAAACTTCAACATCACTGCAGGAACCGAGGATGTGAAGGTGGGCGCCTTCCATATCAAAAATGAGAAAACCTTTGGCATTCAGTTTCACCCCGAGGTGTACCACACTACCGAAGGCCTATCCATTTTAAGAAACTTTGTTGTTGATGTATGTGGTTGTGAGCAGGATTGGACCCCAGCTTCATTCGTGCATGAAACCGTAGATGCATTAAAAAATACACTGCAGAACGACAGGGTTGTTCTTGGCCTTTCGGGTGGTGTTGACAGCTCCGTGGCTGCCCTCCTTCTGCACCAAGCCATTGGCAAAAACCTTACCTGCATATTTGTCGATAATGGTTTGCTCCGCAAGGATGAGTTTGAACAGGTTCTTAACTCATACAAAACCCTTGGGCTTAACGTAATTGGTGTTGATGCAAAGCAACGATTTTTTAATGACCTGAAAGGCATTACCGACCCCGAGGCCAAGCGCAAAAGCATTGGAAAAAACTTCATTGAGGTATTCGATGAGGAGGCGCACAGAATATCCAATGTAAAATGGTTGGCACAGGGCACAATTTATCCTGATGTTATTGAATCTGTATCTGTAAATGGCCCATCGGTAACCATCAAATCGCACCACAACGTGGGTGGCCTACCCGAAAAGATGAACCTTAAGGTGGTGGAACCCCTTAGGCTACTGTTTAAAGACGAAGTGCGACGCGTGGGCAACGAGCTGGGACTCCCAGTAAATATACTACACAGGCATCCGTTCCCAGGCCCTGGCTTGGGAATTAGAGTGCTGGGTGAGGTAACCCCCGAAAAGGTTCGTTTACTTCAGGAGGCCGACAGCATATATATCAACGGACTACGCCAGCATGATCTGTACGATAAGATATGGCAAGCCGGCGCCATGCTGCTCCCCGTACAAACCGTTGGGGTCATGGGCGACGAGAGAACATACGAATTCGTTGTAGCCTTGCGTGCAGTAACCTCTACCGATGGCATGACCGCCGATTGGTACCACTTACCCTACGAATTTATGGCAAAAATATCCAACGAGATAATCAACAGGGTAAAGGGAATAAACAGAGTTGTTTATGATATTAGCTCAAAACCGCCAGCAACCATCGAGTGGGAATAGCGTAAAACTTTTTTCATACATATACGTTTAGTTAGTACCTAATTTGATATAATAGAACATTTTACATACACCAAAGGCATACACCATGACACGTCGAATTGTATCTACCCTAGCCATTACCATATTCACTCTTTCATCGTTTTTATCCTTAGGCCAAAATGCATCCAACATGGCCATTTACAAAACGGTGCGTTTTCTTCAGTACGTTACGGCAGACTATGTAGATACAATTGACGTGGATAACTTGGTGGATGAGGTTATCAAAAAAACGCTACAAAACCTCGACCCCCACTCTGTATATATCACCAAGGAAGATGTTAGGGCGATGAACGAACCCCTTGAGGGAAACTTTGAAGGGATTGGGGTGGAGTTTAACATACTAAACGACACGCTGATGGTTGTAAACCCAGTACCGGGTGGCCCATCGGAGCGGGTTGGAATTTTTGCTGGCGATCGGATAATATATATCGATGGCAAAAACGTTGCTGGCATTGGCCTTAAGAATAGCGATGTGTTTAAACTTCTGCGAGGCGATAAGGGTACACAGGTAACCGTTCAGGTGATGAGGAAGGGGTTAACCGACCTGATAGAGTTTAACATCACCCGCGACCGCATTCCTATCCATAGCCTCGACGCAGCCTACATGATCGACTCGCGCATTGGTTATATCAAGCTAAACAGGTTTTCCTTAACCACCGAGGACGAGTTCCTTGAGGCTGTGGCAAAGCTTAAGGAGGAAGGGATGCAGAATTTAATCCTCGACCTGAGAGGTAACGGAGGAGGATACCTAAATGCCTCAGTTGCCCTAGCCGACCAATTCCTCGATAAGGACAAACTTATTGTCTACACCGAGGGACGTTCGGCTCCCAGAACCGATTTCATGTCAACAGCAAATGGTGCGTTCAAGAAGGGTCGCCTTGTGATCCTGATTGACGAGGGATCGGCATCGGCCAGCGAGATTGTGTCGGGTGCGGTACAGGACTGGGACAGAGGAATTATTATTGGGCGCCGATCGTTTGGCAAAGGGCTTGTCCAAAACCAACTTCCCCTCCCCGATGGGTCAATGATAAGGCTTACTGTTGCACGATACCATACCCCCACTGGAAGGGTAATTCAAAAGCCTTACAGCACAGCTGATCTTGACGGGTACTATAACGACCTGAATGCTCGTTACTCCAAAGGCGAGCTGTTTAGCGCCGACAGCATTTCAATTCCTGATTCGCTAAAGTACAACACATTATCGAAAGGCAAAACAGTGTATGGTGGTGGGGGAATTATGCCCGATATCTTTATCCCGTTCGATACAACTTTCTACTCCGACTACTACGGAAGACTCATTAGGATGGGCATAATAAATCAGTTTGTACATACCTATGTTGATAAAAACAGAGCGCAGCTCAACAAAAGCTACTCCAGCTTCCGAAAATTTGATCAAAATTTCCAGATAACTAGCGAAATAATGGAGGAATTGGTTACCTTTGCCGAGAATTTAAAACTACCCTCCGATGCCGATGGACTAGAAACCTCTGGCGACGAGATACGCAAACAGCTTAAAGCATTAATTGCCCAAAGTTTATTTTCAACTAATCATTACTTTCAAATCGTAAATCAGAACAATATGGCCCTCCAACAAGCCATCGAGGTGTTAAATAGCTGGGACAGTTACAAACACCTTGTAAAAGAGTAACCTAAACCTGGGAATCTCCAGGCTTTAGTATCACCTGTGAAAATGCCGTAATATTCGACACCACCAAGGGGTGTCGAATTTCAAGCCATCAAAGGTGCTTTGCATTAAGCCTGCCAAAGGGTATTGCTATGGGATGTCGTTATATATTGGATACAAATTGGGGGTCAGATAATGTTCGCAATAATTCAACTACATTAAATGGAGACAAAAACAGATTTTACGCAGCTTGGACTATCCGAGGAAACGCTAAGGACCATTACTGCTAAAGGGTTCGAAACGCCCACCCCAATCCAAAAACTTTCAATCCCAGTACTTATCCACGAACAGTGCGATATTATTGCCCAGGCCCAAACCGGAACAGGTAAAACCGCAGCATTTGGGTTACCCATAATCGAGAAGCTTAGCACCAATGCCAATCAGAGGGTAAAAGCGCTAATCCTTGTACCTACCCGTGAGCTTGCCCTACAGGTTACCGATGAGATCATCTCGTTCAGAGGAAACCGCGATATCAATGTGATAACCCTTTATGGTGGCCAGTCAATCTCTGAGCAACAGCGGCGACTCCGCCGTGGTGCCGATGTGGTGGTTGGAACGCCCGGCCGTATTCTCGACTTGCTCAGGAGGAACGACCTTATTCTTGATGATTTGGAGTGGGGCGTACTCGACGAGGCAGATGAGATGCTAAACATGGGCTTTATTGAGGATATTGAGGCCATTCTAAGCCATACCCCAGAGCAGAAAAGGATGCTGCTTTTCTCGGCCACAATGCCCGATAGGATTGTGAAGCTGGCCAGCAAGTTCATGAAATCACCCAAAAAACTTACCGTTGGCAGCCAAACTCGTACCACCGACCTAGCCGATCAAATATATTTTGAAGTTCGCAAAGCGGATAAATTTGACGCTTTAACCCGTATTATCGATATTGAACCTGAGTTCTACGGACTAGTGTTTTGTAGAACCAGAGTTGATGTTGACGAGCTATCGTCGAGGCTGTTAGAGAGAGGCTACTCCTGCGAAGGGTTGCACGGCGATATTTCGCAAGCACAGCGCGAGAAAACCCTTAAGAAGTTCCGAAACAAGCTCATCAATATCCTTGTGGCCACCGATGTTGCAGCCCGAGGTATCGACATATCCGATCTATCGCACGTTATTAACTACAGCCTCCCACAAGACCCCGACTCGTATATCCACCGAATTGGACGTACAGGTAGAGCAGGTAAGGAGGGAACTGCCATTACATTTATCACCCCCGATGAATACCGTAAGTTTCTTTTCTTTCAAAAGACCATCAAATCGAATATCCGTAAAGAGGTTCTGCCTAACGCTCAGGACATAATTGAGATGAAGAAGTTGAGGATTAAGGAAGAGCTGCAAAGCATAGTGGAAAGCGAAAGCTACATGGATTACCTTGGAATGGCCGAAGGTCTCCTCGAGGTGAATAGTCCCGAGGTTGCCCTTGCATCATTGCTCCGCATGGCCTTTAAAAACCAACTCGAGGAGAGCAGCTACGCCGAGGTACGCAGCTTTAAGGTTGACAACAAGGGAACCACCAGGCTATTCATTGCCCTGGGGAAAAAGGATGGCATGAATCCAAGAAAGATTTCTTCATTCATTCGAGATAAGGTAAGGGTATCCGACAATAAAATTGATGATATTGGCGTGTACGATGAGTTCTCGTTTGTATCCGTTCCTTTTGCCGATGCCGATGCTATCCTCAAAGCATTCTCAAGCAAAACCCAAGGCGGCAAACCCCTTGTTACCAAGGCAAAATCACGATCATAATTTTTTAAACTGATATGGAGGAAAAGAAAGAATTTATTGCAAAAACCCTTCAGGGGCTTGAAGATATTTTGGCCGGTGAGCTGAAAGCCATAGGAGCGCAAGATGTAAAGGTTCAGAACCGCATGGTTAGCTTTACTGGTAACACCGAAACGCTATACCGGGCCAACTTTCAGGCCCGAACAGCCACGCGCATTCTGATGCCTATTTATGAGTTTAAAGCCCGAAACGAAGAGGAACTTTACGGGCTGGCCAAGAAGTTTGACTGGACCAGCGTAATGGAGCTATCGCACAAATTTGCTGTTGATGCTACCGTAAACTCCGAAATATTTACCCACTCGCACTACGTTGCGCTTAAGCTAAAGGATGCTGTTGCCGATCATTTCAGGGATAGGTTTGGGCGTCGTCCGTTTGTCGATCCCAAAAAGCCTCATATTCAACTCCATATCCACATATCCGATCAGGATTGCACCATACTGCTCGATTCCTCTGGCGAATCGCTTCACAAAAGGGGTTACAGGCTACATCAAGATGTAGCACCCATAAACGAAGTGCTGGCCGCTGGCTTAATTAAGCTATCGGGCTGGGACGGAACAACCCCATTTATAGATCCCATGTGCGGTTCGGGTACAATACTTATTGAGGCTGCTTTAATTGCTAGGGGTATTGCTCCCGGAGTGTTTCGTAAGCATTTTGGATTTGAGGACTGGCTCGATTTTGAGAAAGACACCTTTGAGCGAGTTTTTAACGACGAAAGCTACGAGCGTAATGTGAATCCCACCATTATTGGCGGAGACCTCTCGAAACGCGCTGTTGAAATCGCTGAAAGCAATTTCAAAAATGCAGGCATGGGTAAATTTATCGACGTAGAGAAACGATCAATTTTCGACTTTTTCCCTCCCGAAGGGCCAGGGTTCGCCATTACCAACCCTCCCTATGGTGAAAGGCTGAGAAAAGAGCAATTAACCACCTTTTACAAGCAGGTAGGCGACTGCTTTAAGCAGCGATACCTTGATTATAACGTTTGGATGATTAGCGGTAATTTGGAGGCAATTAAAAACTTTGGATTGCATCCCTCCAAAACCTACACGCTCTTTAACGGCCCCCTTGAATGCAAGTATCAGAGGTTCGAAATTTACCCCGGCAGCAAAAAAGCTAAATACAAGGAGTAACCCTATTGTATCGGCAAAGAAAACCCCCTTTTTTGTAAAGGGGGTTTTCTTTTATATGGATACTCAATGCGTTGCCTAAAATAATCACAATTAGCTAAATAGTTGGTCGTTATGTAAGATTACGAGAAAACGACAGATTTATCACTAGAAATCAATAAGCTAAGTCAAACATTGGTGTAACATTGAGTATTCATTTCTTTTAATACAAGACCCTGAGATGATATGAGTAAACCATAACCTAGACTTGTGACATTTGTCACATAACAGAGGATAGTTATACACGGATTGTGAAGTTTATCAAAATAAAGTACATATACACTAGAAATTACACACTTATAAACGTTCCAATTGATTATGTTTGTAACAAATTAATTTGCAAACCATAAATTATTTTTAACATTTCATGCAATTTATTTATATATTTGTTTTAACATCGTTTTAACCCATAATTTTAACATCGCACCTCGATGAGCAAATTTCTTGAAGAATGCTTCGAACAAATGAACCATGGAGAGGTGGTTGTTTCCTATAAAGGATCAATTAATGCAGATGTAATTGCCGATACCCTTGGCCTAGTTGAAACAAAGCTTGAAGATTCTGAAATTCACAACAGCATTAAAAAGAAGCTATATAACGTGTTGGTCGAAGGGCTTCAGAATTTATACCATCATGTAGATATGCCCAAGGACCTCATCCCTCAAGAGAAACTGGAGTCAAATTTTGGGATATTCATCATCAGCAAGTTACCCGATGCTTTTAGAATATCTACCGGCAACTTTGTACAGCATAGCCGAATTGATGATATAAAAGAAAAAATTGACAAGATTAATTCCCTTTCGAGTGAAGAGTTAAAAGATTTTTATAAATTTGTTCTCAACAATCAGAAGTTTTCTGAGAAAGGAGGAGGAGGTCTAGGCCTAATTGACATCGCACGAAAAACTGGCAACAAGCTAGATTACAAGTTCTTTAAATACAACGATGAGTACAACTTTTTTATCTTAACCGTCTATATTAATTTTTAGAAATAATACCCTGAAAACTATACAACTATGGAATTGATAAGCATCGAAGGAACTCCCAAAACTCCAACCGTGAACATGAATCCCGAGACTGGTGTTGTTGCAATAAAAGGTAGATCAATTCCTGAGAACTCCATCGAGTTCTACAAGCCAATTGTTGATTGGCTTGAGGAATACGCTAAAGCACCGCACCCCAAAACAGTTGTTAATGTACAACTGGAGTATTTTAACACCAGCTCGTCAAAATGTATTCTTGATGTATTCAAAAAGCTGGAGATGCTAAAAAAAGATCAGAATGAGGTAGTTATCAACTGGTACTACGAAGAGGATGATGAGGACATGCTTGAGGCCGGTGAGGACTACGAATCGATTATTAAAGTACCTTTTAAGATGATACAAATAGTTGACTAGCTCAACTATTACTTATAGCACTAAAGACTAAATGGCATGCCATTTAGTCTTTCTTTTGCAATACCACATCCGCCGAACTTTAGCAGCGTAAATCAGCACAAAAAAATGGGCTATTCGTATAGAACGCCCATCTTTTTATTTCACAGGAATATGGCTTACTTCTTCCCTTTCTTCTGAACCTGCTGCTGCTTGGCCATCTCCTCAAGCCTTGCCTGAAACTTCGATTTCTTTTGAGGTTTCTTGGCATTCTCGTTCAGCTTCCTAAGTATAGCCTCATCGTCAACCCTACTGCGAATAAGCAGGGTTTGTCCTAATGTAATTACGTTTGATAAGAAGTAGTAATAGCTCAACCCTGCAGGGAAACTATTGAACATAAATAGGAGCATTACGGGCATCATGTATAGCATCATGAACTTCATGCCCGGCATCTGCGCATTGGAATCGGCCATTTGTCCGGAGTTCATCTTTGAGCTTAGGAACAGGGAGACCGCCATGAGCAGTGTAAATAAACTTACATGATCGCCATAGAAAGGTATACTAAAAGGCAAATTTAAAATTGAATCGTAGGTTGATAAATCCTCGGCCCAGAGGAAGCTCTGCTGACGAAGCTCAAACGATGCAGGGAAGAACCTAAACATGGCTATTAGGAATGGGAACTGAATTAGCATAGGTAAACACCCCCCCATAGGGCTTACGCCCACCTTTTTGTACAAATCCATGGTAGCCTGCTGCTTCTTCATGGCATCCTCTTTCTTGGGATACTTTGCACCTATGGCATCAACCTTGGGTTTTAACACCCGCATCTTGGCCTGGCTTAGGTAGGACTTGTAGGTTAATGGGAAAAGTACAATTTTGATGATTAGGGTAAGTAGCAGGATTATTAGCCCGTAGCTAGCAATTCTATTATCTAACAGGTCGAAGATAAAGATGATTACGTATCGGTTTATCCACTTGATAATCCAGCTACCTAGGGGCACCACATCCTCAAAACCATACTCGTACGATTTCAGCGTGTTGAAGTGGTTTGGCCCAAAGTACATCTTCATGCTATGCTCATCCTGATTGGGATTATCGATAGGAATGGCAATGCGCGAAGCTAATCGTTTGATATTCTCACCATCTACAATCTTTGTGCTATTGAGCTTAGCATTAAGGAAGTTATCTTCGGAGATAAGGAATGTGGAGAAGAACTGCTGCTTGTAGCCAATCCACTTTAGCCTGTTGGGTACATCCTCGGTAACCTCATCACTCCTTGGGTTCAGCTCATCGAAATCGCCAGCAGCAAAGCGATAGGCAATGGTGGTGTACTCGCTCTCTTTGACAGGATTCTTCTCCAGCTGTGGGCTATATATGTCCCACACCATATCAACAGCATTGATATTACTTGGGAGTATGCCGCCCATATTGGTAAAGCGAATATCAAAATCGATAATGTGCGAATTGGGGTGGATGGTGTATACGTAGTCAATAAACGACGACTCCCCTGCGGCTAGGCGCATGGTTAGGGTTTGAGACGAGGTGCCCTGTGCAACAATTAGCGTGTCGGCTCTATCGGGGGTGAAAATTAGCTTGTGGGTTTCAACATTATTATTGTTTCCCCAAAATTGTAGTCCAAAGATGTTCTTCTCATCAGCAAAAAGTATCAAGGGCTCCTGATTATACTTTTGGTAATCCTTTACCTCAGCGGAGTACACTGCACCACCAAGGGTAGATATCTTGAGCCTAATGAGCTCATTCTCAAGGGTTATAAATCTTTTCTCTTCCTTAGCTGCATTGGCAAACCCTGTTAATTGTAACGATTGACTTTCATCTTCCTGAGCCATTGCCCTCTCCTGCTCTGCCTGCAATGCGAGAGCCTGTCGCTCCCTAATTTCTTGTTCCTGAGCGGCCCTAACCAGAGCAAGAGAATCGCTCCTCCTCTTGGCCGCTTCCATTTGCTCCTGCGAGGGCTTATTAAAGTAGCTAAATCCTATTAGAATTAGGAATATAATAACTAAACCTGCAATTGAATTTCGATCCATTTCTAGATGTTTATAATGTAATGTTTTAAGTATAATGGTGCAAAGGGTACAAAGTTAACCATAAATGGTAAGATTTTCGAATACCCCTGCTTTTTAGCAAAATATAGCTTTAATTAACGAACCAGCCCTTCCCTTATCAAGCTAGCTCTTAGTGGCATTTTGCTTTGCCGCCTTAACAAAATCGACAAATAGGGGGTGGGGGTTTACAACCGTACTTTTATACTCCGGATGGAACTGCACCCCAACAAACCATGGATGTTCAGAAATTTCCACAATTTCTACAAGTCCAGTATCAGGATTGATTCCGGTGGCCTTCATCCCCTTGGCCTGTAATGCATCCAAGAATGCGTTGTTCATCTCGTACCTATGGCGATGTCTCTCCTGTATCTCTGGCAATTTGTAGGCAGCAAACGCATTAGAACCTTCAACTAATGAGCAGGGGTATGCTCCCAATCGCATGGTACCTCCTTTGTCGCTAATTCCTTTCTGATCCTCCATCAAATCGATTACAGGGTGTGTGGTATTGCGGGTCATTTCGGTAGAATTAGCATCAGAAAACCCTAGTACATTGCGGGAAAACTCTATCACTGAGCACTGCATACCAAGGCAAATGCCGAAAAACGGAACGCTGTTCTCGCGTGCATACTGTACAGCCAGAATCTTACCTTCAATGCCCCGATGGCCAAACCCAGGCGCCACCAAAATACCATTCATCCCTTTCAACTTCTCGGCCACGTTGGTAGAATCAATCTCCTCGGAATGAATTGGGGTGATCTCCACCTTGCACTGGTTGGTTGCCCCGGCATGTATTAATGCCTCCATTATTGATTTATAGGCATCGGGTAGCTCAATGTATTTACCTACTAACCCAACCTTAACCGAGGATTTGGGATCTTTTAGCTTAGCAATAAATTGCTTCCAAGCCTTAAGCTCGGGCGTTGCCCCAACGGGAAGGTCGAGCTTTTGGAGTATGATAACGTCCAACTTCTCCCTAAGCATAAGTAGGGGAACCTCATAGATGGTTGAAACATCTATTGATTCAATCACTGCGTTAAGGTTCACGTTGCAAAACAGGGCTACCTTTCGGCGAATGTCATCGGTAAGGGGATGTTCAGTTCGTAAAACCAGCACATCGGGCTGAATACCATTCTCGAGTAGAATCTTTACCGAGTGTTGGGTGGGCTTAGTTTTCAGCTCGCCCGAGGCGGCAAGGTACGGCACAAGGGTTAGGTGAATGAAAGCCGAGTTGATAGGCCCAAGCTCGTACTTTAGCTGCCTAACGGCCTCGATGTAGGGCAACGATTCGATATCGCCTACGGTACCCCCTATCTCGGTAATCACCACATCGAGCTTCTGTTTAGTGCCAACGAGCTTAATGCGCCGCTTAATCTCATCGGTGATATGCGGAATTACCTGAACGGTTTTACCAAGGTATTCACCTCTGCGCTCCTTGTTGATAACCGATTGGTAAATACGACCGGTGGTTACATTGTTGGCCTGAGTTGTGTGAACGTTAAGGAATCGCTCGTAATGACCAAGATCCAAGTCGGTCTCTGCTCCATCTTCGGTCACAAAACACTCACCATGCTCGTAAGGATTTAGGGTACCCGGATCGACATTGATGTAGGGGTCTAGCTTTTGAATTGTAACTGAATATCCGCGGCTTTGCAGGAGCTTTGCAAGCGATGAGGAAATGATTCCTTTGCCCAACGACGAAGTAACCCCGCCAGTGACAAATATATACTTTGTTTTCTGCGGCATAGCTATTTAAAAATGTAAAATTTATAATTTGAATCCTATGCTTGATCCATGCTGTCGATCATTCGAATCTTCTCTTCAATCACCTTTAGGTCGGTGCGAGCTTTCTCAATCTTACGCTCAACCTCCTTAATGAGCTGATCAGCATTTTTCGACTTGGCAAAGAAACCTATATTATTCTCCCATAGCACGATATCATTCTCGAGCTGTTTTAGCTGGTTGAACAGCTTATCGCGCTCAAAGCGCATCTTGTTCTCCAACTTTGGGTTACCCTGTATGCTATCGATTTTGGTCTTAAACTTAAGTATATTCTTCTTGGAGTTATCAATCTTCAAACCCTCAAAATGCTTATTGATAGCCTCTCGATACCTCTTCTGTAGCTCATCCTTCTTTTTAAGAGGAACAAAGCCTATCTCCGCCCATCGACGCTGAAACTCTTTGAGCGCTTTTAGGCTATCCTCTACATTTTCAGTAACCTTAAAGGCAATAATTTGCTCAATAAGCTCCTCTTTAGCCTTAAGGTTCACCTCGTACTTGCTATCAACGGTTGCAAAATGCTTCGATTTACGCTCGAAGAAATAATCACAGGCTGCACGAAAACGCTTCCAAACCTCATCGCTATGCTTGCGGGGCACTGGGCCAACTTCCTTCCAACTTTTCTGCAGGCTTATCAACTCCTCTGTGGCTTTCTTCCATTCGGAGCTGTCTTTTAGCGCTTCAGCTTGGATGCAAAGATCGGTTTTAAGCTGCAAGTTGTTCTGCTGATCCTCCCTTGCATCTTGATAAAACTCTCTCTTGCTGTTGAAGAAAGTATCGCAAGCAGCGCGGAAACGATCGTAAATCTTATTGTTATCCTTCTTGGGGGCAAATCCTATGGTTTTCCATACTTTTTGCAACTCAATCATTTCTTTTGAATACTTATTCCACTCCTTGGCGCTGCTAATTACCTTAGCGGCAAGCTCCTCTGCACTTTCGCAAAGTGCCTTCTTTGCTTCAAGGTTTGCCTTCTGCTCCTCACGAAGCCCCTCAAAATATTCCTGATGGCGCTTATTGATTTGAGAAGTAACCTCTTTAAAACGTTCCCATACCTCAGTACGATTCTCATTGGGAACCGGACCTATTTCGCGCCACTGATTATGCAGCTTCTGTAACTTTTTAAATGCTAAAATTATTGATGGTTCGAGGAGGAGTTCCTCTGCTTTCTCGCAAAGCAGGATCTTCTCTTCAAGATTTTTCTTTAAGTCCAGATCCTTTAGCTCCTTATTAATCTTTACGTAATCGTAAAAATTTTGTACGTGGTGATGATAGGTTTCCCACAAGTCGTTTAGGTTTGCCTGAGGTACTGGCCCAATCTCACGCCAACGATGCTGTAGCGCTTTAAAATCCTGAAAGGTTTGGTTAACGGACTCGTTACGATTAACCAATTCTTTTATCTCCTCAATAATTGCTTGCTTCTTCTCTAGATTCTGCTGTTTTTGAGTTTCGAGTTCGCGGTTATAGGCTGATTTTTTATCGCGATACTGTTTAAGCAGCTCCTTTATTTGTGGTTCCATCGGATCGTCAGGTGCTTCAAACTCCTCAATATCTCCTCCAGAATCGATCCACTCCTTCCGTTTTCTTTCAAACTCGGCCTTGTGCTTTTTGTAGAAGTTGAGCTTAATGCTTTCAACCTCGTTACGTATTCTTTGAACGGGTTTTTTCTCAATGAGAAGTGCCAATTTATCTACAAGCTCCTCGCGTGTTAAGGCCGAATAATCGACTGGTTCAACTGTATCATCAGCATCAGCATCAGCATCATCTTCTTCATCCTCATCATCCTCATCATCCTCTACCACTTCATCCACATCATCGCCTACTTCGTGTTTAGAGCTTTCGACAGGAGCTTCAGAACTTTCATCAACCGTTGGTTGAGCTTCCTCTTCAGCTAATGCTTTCTCCTCCTTAGCTTGTTCATCCACTTGCTCATCCTTTTCGATTTTGGGTTCATCGGCCTGCACTTCGTCTTCCTTTGCTAGATTAGCCTTATCATCAACCTGCTCAGCTGATGGCTCTTCGGTGGTGGGAGTTGCCTGCGTATTTTCGGCTTCGCCGAACTGATCATCTTTGATCGGATCCTTCTGGTCTTTACTTTCCATGAGTTAGAGTATTAACTATTGTTCAGTCAAACAAAATATGCTTAAACATTGAATTTTTCAGCCTACGAAAATACGCAATATGTAGTAATAGTCAAACTTATTTTAGGAAAAATCAGCGTTTTAAAGTACGTTAGGTATATGGCAACAAGCCAAAAAGCCTAGCTTAAAGAACTATTAAGCTAGGCTTGCTTATGACTAAGACTGTTTTTTTTAGTTTACACTTATGGTTCTTGGCGGTTTCTCCAATGCCTCCTCCTTTTTACTAAGAGTAATTTCTAAAATTCCCTCCTTGTACGAAGCATCAATTTTTGAGGTGTCAATTGATTTTCCCAGATTGAATCTACGCACAAATGAACTTTTTTCAAACTCATTCACAAGATAGCTTACTGTTTCACCTCCATTCTCAACCTTAGCCGAAATGGTTAGCACATCCTTTTCGATGTTGATGGTGAAATCCTTCTTGCTATACCCTGGCACAGCCATCCTTATGAGGAAATTCTTAGGCTCCTCGATAACGTTAACCGAAGGTACTCGACCGATGTTATGGTTGTAACCATTTGCATTATGGGCAAAATTATTTAGATATTCGCCGTACTCATTCCTTGTTGCTGGTGTTCTCATAGCCCTTGGGCGAGAAATACTTAGTAGTGTCATTTTGATTAATTTTAGCTGTTTGTACTAATTGATTTTCTCAATATCATATAAAAAATGAACCAACATTGGATTTAAGCCAACATGGCATATGAGAGAGGGGTTGGTGCGCCAGAATGGCATTGGTTAGGATATTTTTATTATTCTTGAATGACGAATTGTGCAATTTTCTTTTAGCTTTGCGTTCTGTATATAGAATTGTTGATACTTGACATACCACCATACTTGGCCAAATCAAAAAAGATACTGCCTCTCATTGTGCTGCAACTCCATATAGCTGCGTTGGGATTTTCTCAAGGCTACGGTGTGGTGGAGGGTGCCATTCGCGACATCAACGGGAAGGCCATTGCCTTTGCAAATATTGTTAATGAGAATGAGCAAACAGGAGTGGCCAGCAGCGAAAGTGGCCTTTACCACATAAAGGTTACACCTTCCGATTCGGTTGTGCTTAGCTTCTCATCGGTTGGTTATGTTACGCAGAGCGTTAAGCTTTCAATAGCCTTAGGCGAAGTTCGCAAGCTAAACGTAACGCTTACCGAGTCGACCAGCGAGATTGACGAGGTCACCATCTCCATCTCGAACCGAAGATTCGGAAATATCGAAAGGATTAACCACAAGGATATTGAGTTCCTGCCAAGCGCCTCAGGCAGCTTCGAGGCGATACTAAAATCGCTACCTGGGGTATCATCATCGCATGAAATGAGTTCGCAGTACTCGGTTAGGGGGGGCAACTTCGACGAGAACTTGGTGTATGTAAATGATGTAGAGGTGTATCGCCCTTTTCTTATCCGATCGGGTCAACAGGAAGGGCTAAGCTTTATAAACTCCGATATGGTGGATGGCGTGGAGTTCTCGGCTGGTGGTTTTAATGCTGAGTTTGGCGATAAAACCTCATCGGTGCTAAACATTAGGTACAAAACCCCAAACGAGAATGCAGCCAAAGCCGAAGTAAGCCTGCTGGGTGCAGACGCACTGGTTGAGGGAATCGGGAAAAACCAAAGGTTTAGCCACATCACCGGGGTTAGATATAAAACATCGCGATACTTGCTACAGACCCTTGACGAGGGGGGAGAATACCAACCAGCATTTTTCGACTTTCAGACCCACCTCTCATGGAGATTCTCGCCAAAATTTAAGCTTAGCCTACTGGGAAATATATCTACCAATCACTACCAGTTTGCGCCCAACGTAAGGGAAACGCGCTTTGGTTCGTTTAGCAACGCGCTACAGCTACGTGTACACTACCAAGGGCAGGAGCTGAATAAGTTTGAAACGCTACAGGGTGCACTAGCTGGCGAATATCGCCCAAACGAAAGCACTGTGCTAAAGTTTATTGGAAGTAGCTACACCGCCAACGAATCGGAAACATTTGATATTATTGGGCAGTACCTTCTAAATGAGCTCGACAACACCCTGGGCTCAACGTCCTACGGCGATAGCCTTATTAACGTTGGTATTGGAGGCTTTATTAACCACGCACGAAACTACCTTAGGGCAAATTTTTACAGGGCTGAGCACATTGGTATATATACACACGATCGGAATACTCTGAAATGGGGAATTAACCTTCAGCATGAAACAATTAGAGATAGAATTAACGAATGGGAGCTAATTGACTCTTCGGGATATATTATCTCACAAACCACAGAGTTGCTCAGCCTTCAGAAACATATAAAAACTAATAACAACATTGCCTCCAACCGGTTTTCAGGATACATCCAGAACAGCTACAACCTCTCCTTTAGTTCGTTAGAGATAACAACAACGGCAGGGATTCGTTTTACATACTGGAGCTTTAACAACGAGCTAAACATTAGCCCCAGAGCCTCAATCATCATGAGGCCTGGTTGGAAGAGCGACATATCATTCCATCTTTCGGGTGGATACTACTATCAACCCCCACTTTACAAAGAGTACAGACTACCCAACGGCGAGCTTAACCATAATATCTCATCACAAGAATCAGTGCATGCTGTTTTCGGCGCCGAGTACCTGTTCAAAGCGTGGCAACGCCCATTCCGTTTGCAGCTGGAGGCTTACCATAAGGAGCTGCGCCATATCATTCCCTATAAAATTGATAACGTGAGGATATTATACTCGGGCGAAAACATGGCCAAAGGTTTTGCTCAGGGAATCGACCTAAAGGTGAATGGCGAGTTTGTTCCGGGAGCCGAATCGTGGGCAAGCCTATCGGTGATGAGAACCTATGAGGATGTAAAAGGGGATTCGTATATCGATGCCAATGGTAATACAATTAACCCAGGATACTACCCACGCCCTACCGACCAACGCTTTAGCGTTGGGCTATTCTTTCAGGACTATATCCCACGTAACCCCTCGTACAGGGTTCACCTCACCGGTTTCTACGGCACAGGGTACCCCGTGGGTATACCCAACTCGAGCAGATGGGATATGTTAACACGAATGCCCTCGTACAGACGAATAGATATGGGGTTCACCAAATCGTTTAAGGGAGGTAATGGAACCTCGTTTACCAACATCACCTGGTTAAAAGACCTTTGGGTGGGCGTTGAGGTATTTAACCTGTTAAACTTTAACAATACCATATCGTACCTGTGGGTACCAACGGTATCGAACCAGAACAACGAGGCTGGGCACTACGCTGTTCCAAACTACCTAACATCCAGACGTATTAATGTTAAAATATCGGCAAAGTTTTAGTTTATAAGGAGTATTCTCAACCTTGCCAAACTATTTGCTAGGGCTGGTTTTTTGATTAATTTTGCAATGCAAACCCCTTGAGCTTTTAAGCTATGAAGATTACGCTAAACCATAATACCGAAAAGATTAATACCGAGAAGAGTAGCATAACTGTTGAGGAGTTGCTATCGATAAAAAACTTCACCTTCGAGCTGCTGATTGTTAAAATTAACGGTGACCTGGTTAAAAAGGAGCAATATAGCCACACAACAGTTACTGAGGGCGATGATGTTCAAATCATCCATGTGTTTGGTGGGGGATGATAACCATTTGCATAAACAAAACAAAGCACTTCGACAAATGATTAACGGAGCTGAGATATGGCAAAAAGTATTCCCTTGGGTACGCAACAAATACGTGCTTACCATCGCCATATTCCTACTCTGGATGATTCTCTTCGATAGCAGTAACTTAATTGATGTATACAGCGAATACCGAAAAATTAAGCGATTCGAGAAGGAAAAGGAGTACTACCTAGAAAAAATTGCTAACGACAAGAATAGGCTTAACGAGCTGCAAACCAACAACGAGAACCTCGAGAAGTTTGCCCGTGAGCAGTACCTCATGAAAAAGCCCGACGAGGACATTTTCGTCATCATGCCCGATTGAACCAAAGGCTACGCCCTGAATTACACCTTCTCCAAAAGAACTACATTCTCCACATGGTGTGTATGTGGGAACATATCTACAGGCTGCACCCTAGTTACCCTAAAGCCATCGCCAAGCAAAGCAATATCGCGTGCCTGTGTTGCAGGATTGCATGAAACGTAAACAAGTCGTCTGGGGCTAACCATTCTTACATTCTCAATCACATCGGGGTGAACACCTGCCCTTGGAGGGTCAAGCACAATTACATCGGGGAAACCATGCTCGGCAAAAAACGGTTCTGTTAGCACATCCTTCATATCGCCCGCTACGAAATGAGTGTTGGTAATGCCATTTATGCTAGAGTTCACCTTGGCATCCTCAATAGCTTCTGGAATATACTCAACCCCAACAATTTTGGCGCACTTGCCTGCCAAAAAGTTTGCAATGGTACCAGTTCCTGTGTAAAGGTCGTACACCAGCTCATTACCTTCTAGCGATGCAAATTCACGCACAATTTTGTACAGCTCGTAGGCTTGATGCGAGTTGGTTTGGTAAAAACTCTTGGGCCCAACCTTGAACTGGATTCCTTCCATCTGCTCCATGATGAAATCGTTGCCGTGGTAGCAAATAATATCCAAATCGTTGATGGTATCGTTAACCTTTGGGTTCACTGCATACATCAGGGAGCTAATCTGAGGGAAAAGATTCTTAATATGCTCTAGCAAGGCGTGCACCTTGGCGTTATCATCCTCAAAAACCGAGAGGATAACCATTACATCGCCCGTTGAAGCAGTGCGAATGATTAGGTTACGAAGCAGCCCCTTGCCCTCCTTAATATTGTAGTACGTGTAGCCATTGCTCAAAGCAAAAGCATTAACGGCCAAACGGATGGAATTGGATGGCTCAGGCTGAAGGTAACACTCGTTCACCTGAAAAACCTTATCGAACTTACCCGGAACATGAAAACCAAGCACGGGATGTTGATCAATATCCTCTCCGCTTGCAATCTCATCACGCGTAAGCCACCTATTATGGCTAAAGGTAAACTCCAACTTATTCCGATAGAATTTAGTTTTTCCCAAGCCGAGGATGGGTGAAATCTCAGGCAATTCTATTTTCCCAATTCTAGTAAGCTGATCAACCACCTGTTTCTGCTTCAGCTCAAGCTGCATTGCATAGGGTAAGCTTTGCCACTTACACCCACCGCACACACCAAAATGCGAACAAAAGGCCTCCACCCTGCTAGCCGAAAGCTCACGATAGGCTGTTACAAACCCCTCCATGTAGCTTTTTCGCTTTTTCGAGACCTGAATATCCACCAAATCGCCGGGAACAGCGAAGGGAACAAAAACCACCTTACCGTCTACCCTTGCAATGGCCTTGCCCTCGGCTGCCAAATCAACAATACGAACATTTTCAAGGTGTGGGTTTGGCCTACGTTTTCTCACTTTTACTACTTTTGATGATTGAACGAAAGTTGAATTATGCTGTTTAAAGCGGGGGGGCAAAGTTAGCAAAAATAGTTATATGGATTCATTAACACATATAGTTCTCGGTGCTGCAACGGGTCAGTTAGTATTGGGGAAAAAGGTAGGAAACAAGGCACTTGTGTGGGGAGCCATTGCTGGTTCGTTGCCCGATTTTGACGCGTTTATCTCGCCCCTACTCCACCCGGTTGATGCGCTGCTCTTCCATCGTGGCCCAAGCCATGCCATTCTATTTGCAGCTGTTGCCGCACCAATTGTGGGAATTATTGCTTCAAAAATCCACAGGGATAATCTCTTTAAACATTGGTCGCTATTGGCATTCGTTGCCATACTAATGCACTCAACCATCGACATATTTAACACGTACGGGACGGCACTACTTCTGCCGTTTAGTGATGTGCGTTTAGCCTTCGACTCAATGAGTATAATTGATATTCTGCTGCTTTTTCCAATTGTTGGCATAATGGTAGCGATGCTATTTAAGCCTCAAGCATCAGCCATTAGGCGAAAGTTAGCATGGTTTATTTTGATATACACTGCACTATTTGTAGGGCTATCGGTTGCCAACAAGCTTCATGTCCAAAGGAAGGTGATAACACAACTTAAAGAACAAGAGATAAGCTATACCCGCCTTAAAACAGCACCGTTACCCATAACCAACTTCTTATGGCTTGCCATTGCCGAAGACTCAGCTGGATATCACTTTGGCTACGTTAGCAACTTCGATAAGCGCAACATTGGCTTTAAGTACATTAATCGAAGCGAAAGCCTCCTGGCTGATTTTAACCAAAACGAAAAAATTAAGAATCTGATACGTTTTACTGATGGGTTTTACATTGTGGAGCAAAAGGATGACAACTCACTGTGGGTGCACGATCTGCGCTTTGGGAGCATGGGCTTTAGCGATGAGGACTGGTTTGTATTTAGCTTCGAGATAAGCGGCACCCCTAGTAAGGTTCACGTGTCGAGAGCAAAAACAAACCGTAAGTTTAGCGTACGGACCCTGAAACAATATATGCAAAGGCTTACAAAAGATTTGTGAGTAGACTACCATATTTTAAAATCGAAATATTGTCATACCCAATCATTTTCCGTAACTTTACCGTAGCATTGTAAAAACAATCAGCTAAGGGAGAATGAAAAAATTATTTATAAAGGGTACAAGCAAAACCCCTGAAATTGATTTCTCTCCAGGGAGTATTAAGATTTCTGGTCGGTCGATTCCTGAAGATTCACTTACGTTTTACCAACCGGTTATTAAATGGATTGAGAATTACATTACCCTACCCGAGCAGCACACTAAAGTAGCTATCACCATTGAGTACATCAATAGTGGCTCCAACCGTTTTCTTTACAAAATCATTAAGCTTATTGAGGATTGCTACTCCAAGGGAAACGATGTAAACATTTCATGGTACTACGAGGAGGATGACGATACCATTAAAAACTTGGGGCAAGATCTCAAAGCTCTTTTTAAAGTTCCCATTAATCTAATTGTAATTACTTAAAACATCAACTATGCATAAGTGTAAAATCTGCGGATATATATACGACCCCAACCTGGGTGACCCAACGCAAGGCATTGATCCTGGCACACCATTCGAAGACCTTCCCCCCGACTGGAGATGTCCAATTTGCGGTATTCCGAAGGACGATTTTATTGAACTAGAGTAAATTATTCAAAGCCCACAATTCAATGAATAGTGGGCTTTGAACTTTTTCGTAGTATCTATGTTTTTAGATATGTAAATACAAAACATAACTAACAACGATTTACTAAACATGGAACTAGAAATTACATTCTCCGGAAACAAGCAAGTAATTGCCCAAGTAGGTGAGCACAAAATTCTTACCGATCAGCCCTTAATGGCTGGGGGCAACGATGAGGGGCCAGCGCCCTTTTCACTATTCTTAGCATCAATTGGAACATGCGCAGGCATATACGTTAAATCGTTTTGCGATCAGCGTGCAGTTAAAAAACATTTACAGAACCCACCAGATATAAAGGGTTACACCAGCGTAAGCTAAAAAAATGGGGTGAAACAATTCACCCCATTTTTACATTATTTGCTCAGTATGGCCCCAAGCCCATTTCTTTACTTATCGAATAGCTTAGTCCACTCATATTTCTTTCGGTTCTTCCAAGTACCACGATGATAAATGTAGCTCATCATGATGGGTACCACGCTGGTTGCCTCGGCGTAAACCATCTGCTCGTAGGTTGTATCAACTTTACCCCATGAAGAGGCTTCTTTCAGCGTTGAGCTAGAGCAAGCGCCATCGCGGGGATCCGCAACGGTAATCTGTACGGCATACTTATGCATGGGTACATCGTGGCCAAGTATCTCGGCACAAACCACGGTATCCTGTGCAAAGTTTTTAGGTGCTCCGCCACCCACCATGAATAATCCGGTGGTCTTGCCTGCAATTTTGATGTCGGTAAGCTCGCGGAAATCCTTAACCGAGTCGATTGAAACGTGCGCATCGGGGTTCTCCACCTGATTCTTAACCAGTCCAAACCCTGCGCTGCAATCGCTGAATGCAGGGACAAAAATGGGAACATTATTCTCGTAGCACACCTGCACCAGGCTATCCTTTTTAACCGAGTGCTCCACCAAGTACTTACCCATTTCCTTTATGAACTCACGCGAGCTGTATACACCCGGCTTCATGCCATCGGCAATTTTTTTGATGGTAGAATCGCACTCCTGTAGCTCCTCCTCATCAATAAAGGTGTCATAAATCCTATCGATGTAGTTGTTACGCAAGTGGTTGTCGTCGATAAAAGGGGTTCCCTTGTAATGCTTAAAGCCTAAAGCCTCAAAGAAATCCATATCAACAATTGATGCACCAGTGGCCACAATTACGTCAACCATGTTGTTTTTCACCATATCAACGTACACCTGCATACATCCACCAGCGCTGGTGCTGCCTGCCAGGATAAGCCAGTTGCTGCACTCCTTGTCGGCAATCATCATCTCAAAGATATCGGTTGCTACAGCTGTATCGCGCGAGGTGAACGACATGTCGCGCATTGAGTTGATAATTGGGGTCGAATCGAACGATTTGATGTCGATGTGCTTCACCACATCCTTTAGCAGGTCTTTTTTCTCCATTTCAGCAATTCTTTGATAAGTTGATAGTTTGATAATTTATTCTTTTGCAAATTTATACGAAAGTATTTTGTAAAGCAACTTGGAGGCTAAAAAGTCAGATGACTTCTCATCGGGGTCGGGACATAGCTCAACGATATCGAAGCCCACCAGGTTCTTACGCTCAATCACCTTTTTGATGAACTTAAGGGTAGGATACCATTGCAACCCACCGGGTTCAGGGGTTCCTGTTGAGGGTAATATGGAAGGATCGAACCCATCCAAATCGATGGTTAGGTACACATCATCGGTCAACAGATCAATGGCCTGATCCATCCACTCATCACACTGCGTTATTTTGTGTGCCCAGAACACACGCTTAGGGTCAAGACGATCCTTCTCGCCCACATCCATACTGCGGATACCCACCTGCACAATGGGGCACAAATCTTGAGCTCGAGCCATTACACAGGCGTGGTTATTTTTTGATCCCTCGTAGCTATCGCGCAGATCGGCGTGAGCATCTATCTGCAAAACGCTAAGGTTTTTGAACTTCTTTGCATAGGCCTGAATTGGTCCAATGCTAACGGAATGCTCACCGCCTATAGTTACCACAAACTTGCCTGTACCAAGGTAGTTCAGCGTTTCCTTCTCAGCAGCCTCTACCATGGCTTCAGGGCTTGCATCCTGGGCAATGGCAGGAGCAGTGTAAATCCCCTTGAGGTAAACCTCCGTATCGGTTTCAATATCGTATAGCTCCATATTGGCCGATGCTTCAAGCAGAGCCTCGGGCCCCTTGTCGGCACCCTTTACCCACGTACTGGTGCCATCGTATGGAATTGGTAGAATTACAATCTCTGAATTCTGCTCATCGCAAAATTTCTGGGGAATATCACCAAAGTGTATCATAAAAAGATGTGTTATGTGTTATATAAAATTCTAAACCACAGAATAATATATATGTAATATCAATGTAGCAATTGGGTTGCAAAGATATTGATTTTTTGAATATTGAGAGCGGCATACAACTCTTTACCCACTGATTACCATAACCAGATAGCAGGCTGAGGTACTAAAACCTTGTATCAGTCTATTAATCTTAACGTTATCAAAAATAATATGTAAGTATATTTAATGCTGATTAAAAATCACCTTCGCAAGTAGAATATGGATAGTAATACTAAGGGCTTAAGGTACAAGGTGGATTTTCGCAATTCTGCATATCCGTTTTAAACAATTGTTTCTTTTACATTGTTATATCACAAACAAATAGCTATTTTTGTTGCAAAACGATAATATTATGAATAAAAGTTCGATAAAGACCAAGGAAAAGATTCTTGCAACCGCCACTGAACTGTTCCTAAAGAAAGGGGTCGACCGAGTTGGAGTACGAGAAATAGCAACAGAAGCAGGGATTAACCTATCGTTAATGAATTACTATTTCCAGTCGAAGGAGAAGCTATTTGAAACCATTTTTGACACGCTGGTTAAGGAGAGAGCCATTACCATAAGGGAAATCCTTGAAGCCGATATACCCATCGAGAAAAAGATAACTGACTATACGCACGCCTATATCGATATACTACTAGAGAAGCCCATTCTTGTATCATTTGTTCTTTCGGTAATTCATCGCGACCCCGAGAAGATAAAAAAAATGGGCTCAATATTGGCGCTTTATAATTCCGAAAAGTTCTGCAATCAACTTGCCAAAGAGGCAAAAGCAGGACAAATTAAGATGGTAGACCCAGAACAACTTTACATAAGCCTTATATCCTTAATTATTTTCCCGTTCGCAATTAAGGAGCTAATAATTGATCGAAACTCTTTTAAATCTGAGCAGTACGTAAACTTTATAAAAGCTCGAAAAGAGCATATTAGCGAGATGGTTATTAGCTACATCAAGATTTAATGCCCAAGCAGCACTCATGTGCTTCTACTACTCCGTAAATACAAAGAAACCCGATGATATTGCTAAATCGGGGCTAATTAGCAGTGACAAGCTTACTAATATTCCGAAAAAGCTTGTTGTTAATGGGTTTGAGCACCCTTATATGCCCGTAGTATCGAACAACTGCATTGGCCAAGCTGAATACTTCCAGTGGGGGTTCATCCCTAGTAGTATCGTTGGCAAAGAGAATGCTGATAGGTTTACAAAACGATACAACACCCTAAATGCGAAAACCGAAACGGTAATTAGGAACAAAACCTTTGGCTTGGCCATAAATAGTAATCGGTGCCTTGTTTTAGCATCTGGTTTTTACGAGTGGCAGCATGTTGGAAAGCAAAAAATCCCCCACTACATTTCTCTTTCTAACGAGAGCCTCTTTGCCTTTGCAGGCATTTGGGATAGCTGGAGCGATGAGCATGGGCTACGGCATTCTACCTACTCAATCCTAACCACGCAGGCCAACGAGCTGATGAGCCGAATACATAACACCAAGAAACGAATGCCCGTCATTCTGCCATTCAATCAGCTGGGCGTTTGGCTATCACCACAAATCAATGGTCATGACGCAATTCGCTTTCTAAGCGATTTGCCCAATCCAGACCTAAAAGCTCATACCATTAGGCCATTTCTTACCGCGCACAACCCTGAAGTGGAGGATGAAGTATTAAAACCATACGACTACGGCATCTTACCCAAGCCCCCAAACGAAGAGGGAAAACAGCTAACATTTGGGTTCTAACACTCCTTTTAGAAGATTAGGGTGGCTGAGGTTGAACAAAGGCTCAATCAATAAATCCACAACTTTTCATACCTTTGTGGCATATTTTCATAACGATATGCGTATAGATATCATAACCGTTCTGCCCGAAATACTTGAGAGTCCGCTTGGCCACTCAATCATAAAACGTGCGCAAACCAAAGGTTTAGTTCAAGTACAGCTGCACCACCTCCGCGATTACACCACCGACAAACATCGAACCGTTGATGACTATGCCTTTGGCCCCGATGCCGGTATGGTGATGAAGATTGAGCCCATCTTTAATGTTATCAGCAAGTTGAAAAGCGAACGCCATTACGATGATATTATTTACACCTCACCCGATGGCCAAAGGCTTACACAGCAAGTTGCAAATGGGTTAAGCATTAAGGAAAATATAATTATACTTTGCGGGCATTACAAAGGTATTGATCATAGGGTACGTGAGCACCTCATAACCCGCGAGATTTCCATAGGTGATTACGTGCTATCGGGTGGCGAGCTGGCTGCTGCCATTATTGTGGATAGCGTGGTTAGGCTAATACCTGGCGTGCTTTCCGACGAAACATCGGCGCTTACCGATTCATTCCAGGACAACCTGCTGGCTCCGCCAGTGTATACCCGTCCCGCTGAGTTTAATGGTTGGAAAGTACCCGAGGTGCTTACATCGGGCAACTTTAAGGCCATTGAAAAATGGCAAATGGAGCAAGCGCTGGAACGAACAAAACAGCTAAGGCCAGAGCTGCTTGAGGGGTTGGATGAGGATGGGGAGATTGATTGATCCGCTCTAACCTCTCGTTAGGTAGGGTAGAGCGGACAGGTTGATTGATTGATTGAATGACCTGCCTGACTAACGTCGGCAGGCAGGTTGATTGATTGACCTGACAGTGTGCAAAGCGCCTGTCAAAGTCTATAACAATTTGATGATTGAATGATCTCGTTACGCTTCGCATCCCGAGACAGGTTGAAGGATTGAATAATCGTGTGATTTCGAGTTACGAATAACGAATAGAACAGATATGGTGCAAAACTTCCTATCAAGACCAGGCAAGCTGTCAGCGTCATTTAAAAAATTAACAATTGGTTCAACTTTCAAACTTTTGACTTTACACATAAAATAATATGACAAGATCAATGACAGGCTTCGGCAAGGCCGAGGTAACGGTAAACGGGAAAAAAATTGTGGTTGAGGTAAAATCGCTTAACAGCAAGCAGCTCGATATATCTGCCCTGAAGATGCCAATGATTTACAAGGAGAAGGAGTTGGAAATTCGCAATAAGCTATCGCAAAGCATTGTACGGGGAAAAGTCGATTTTTTCGTGTCGGTGGAGAAGGATGCCAGCAGCTCTGCCCCTACCATCAACCGCGATGTGTTCAAATCGTATCTCGAGCAGATTAATAGCATTACCGGCGAGTTGAATATGCCCATGCAAAGCGAACCCTTGGTGCAAACAATACTAAAACTCCCAGAGATTTTTAATGCCCAGGCCGACGAGATAAGCAACGAAGAGTGGGAGGCGCTAATGCAATGCGTACACATGGCCATTGATAATCTTAATGCTTTCCGCGATCAGGAGGGGAAAATAACTGAGCATGATTTGGTGAGCAAGGTAAACACCATTGGCGAACTACTACAGCAAGTTTCACCTTTCGAGGGTGAAAGGATTGAAACCATCAAAAATCGCATTACCGAGAACCTAGAAAAGATCGGCAACGAAGTAGCAGTTGATAAAAACCGATTCGAGCAGGAGCTAATCTACTACATGGAAAAATTTGATATCAACGAGGAGAAGGTTCGCCTAACCAACCATTGCAAGTATTTTATTGATACCCTCAAAGATGATGAGCCTGCTGGGCGCAAGCTTGGCTTTATTGCGCAGGAGATGGGCCGCGAGATAAACACTCTGGGTTCAAAGGCCAACCACGCCGAGATTCAAAAAATTGTGGTGCGCATGAAGGATGAGCTGGAAAAGATCAAGGAGCAGCTGCTGAACGTTTTGTAAGATATGATTTTTCTCGTCATGGCGAGGAGGTACAACGAAGCCATCATAATTATAGAGAGATTGAATGATTGAATGATTGAATGATTGAATGATTGAATGATTGAACGGTTGCTGAGCCTGCGATGCAGTGAGCTAGTCGAACTGTCGAAGCAACCAACCATACAAATTGAACGGTTGCTGAGCCTGCGATGCAGTGAGCTAGTCGAACTGTCGAAGCAACCAGCAAGTAGTTATGGGCAAACTAAGAAGAAAGAATTGAGTACAACCCAGAGTTGCTTCATATACAGAAGATTTAGAAACGAAAAATTTGCCCACGCACACTCAGGCACTTTTTGTTGCCCCACCGCACAGGCGATTTCTTCGTAACAAAAACAGCCTTCGTTTTGCCAACGCCCAAATAGTTGAGATTGATGTTAAATTTAAGAAAATTGAATACTTTGAGCGACATACTGTCATATGAGTCATATTAACAACAGAATTCAAACTATTAACTGACAATAATTCACACTTTAACAGAAATTTACAAATGGCATAATAGCTGAAAAAATACCGTCAGGAATGTTGAAGGAGTTTTTCAACCTTGACTGACGGTAAGTATTTTGTAATTGGGACTGCAAATGTAATTCTTTCCATCAAATCGCCAAAAGAAAAATTCCAGCAGGGATAAACCCAACTGGATTAATTGGGTTTGGGAAAACTTAGAAAGGAGGGAAAAATGGCGAAAAAAGTAACTAGCAAGAAGGTAGCGTCAACAGCTTCAAAAGTTCTTAGAGACAAGAGAACAAGTAGTGCGAGTAAATCAGCAGCGGCTAGCGCTCTTTCTCAAAGAGAGAAGAAAAAGAAGTAGTTTAAATGGAAAAGCCTCAGTCAAAGATTTTCTTTGCTGAAAGAGTTCTCAAAGTTGTTAATTTTACAACTATTACATTTGCAGTTTATTAAATTTTAAAACAATTTTATGGCTATACATTTACAAAAAAGGCAAGATTTTTACCCATTAATTAAAAAGACTGATTTACCTGAACTTGTTTTCAAAATACTCGGGATTGAATCCGATGTTTATGATTATTGCAAGCACACTGACAGTGGTGGAGGTAGTACAGTTACCAAACAGGCTTGGGGAAAAATCTTAAATCGTTTAGAATTACTAAGCAAATCTATTGATTTAAAAGCTGTTTAGTAATTCTCAGTTGACTTTTTATCGGCTGGGATTAATCCCAGCCGATATTTAACATTCCAATAAAATGAATTTAAAGCAGTTGAAGCCTAAAAAGGCGCTTAATAAAGCGTTTCTGAGATTAAAACCCAATCGTTCTGATATAGAAATATTTAAGGCTAATTTGATTCAATTGCTGGATAGAATTAATGACAAGGAATCGGAAGAATTTCATAAAAATCTGATTATCGATTTTCTAAAGAAAACCTATTACGAGCCGAACCATTTTATAAACACAAAAGGGAGAACTGACCTAGTAATTCATAATGGGAATAATGCCAGTAGTACAGTTGGAGTTATAATTGAAACAAAAAAACCAACGAATAAAAGCGAAATGTTGAAAACATTCGCGAGCACCCCTGAAAGTAAAACCAAGGGCGAGCAAATGCTAACACAGGAAAAAATCAACGTGAAAGCGTTTCAAGAAATGGTTTTGTATTATATGCGAGAAAGAATTACGCATAAAAACCTAGAGATTAAATATTTAATTGCAACAAATATAAACGAGTGGTTCGTTTTTGATGCTAATATTTTCGAAAAGCATTTTGCTCATAATAAGAGTTTTGTAAAGCAATTCAGCGACTTTGAAGAAGGGAGATTATCGGGAAAAACAACAGATTTTTTCTACAAGGAAATTGCAGAACCATTTATTGAAAAAATTACTCAAGAAATAGAGTTTACATACTTCGACATTCGGGAGTATGAAAAACCTTTAAGAAATAACGACAAGGAAGACGACAAAAAACTAATTGCGCTTTATAAACTACTTTCGCCAGAGCATCTTTTAAAACTTCCATTCACAAATGATAGCAATACGCTTGATAAGCGTTTCTATGGTGAATTATTGCATATCATTGGTTTGGTTGAAACCAAAGAAGGAAGCAAAAAAATTATTGAAAGAAACAAGGAAGGGCAAAGGAACTCAGGCTCATTAATCGAAAATGCAATTATTGAACTTGATAGCCTTGACAAAATTAGCCGCTTAGAAAAACCAAGTCAGTTTGGGAACAATCTGCAGGAAAGGCTTTTCAACGTTGGGCTAGAATTAAGCATCACTTGGATTAACAGAATTCTATTCTTAAAACTTCTTGAAGCGCAATTAATTACTTATCACAAGGGTGACAAATCGTATAGTTTCCTGAATTTGGAAAAAATTCAAAATTATGATGACTTAAACAGTCTGTTTTTTCAAGTACTTGCAAGGAAATTTGAAGATAGAGATAGCGAAATTAGAGCTGCATTTGAAAAGGTTCCATATCTGAACAGTTCACTCTTTGAACCAACCGATTTAGAGCATACAACGCTCTTCATAAGTAACTTACGTGACGAAAAGCAATTGCCAATTTACAGCTCAACCGTTCTTAAAGACAATCAGGGAAAGAAAAGAACCGGAAAGCTAAACACGCTTGAATATCTTTTTGAATTTTTAAATGCCTACGATTTCACAAGTGAAGGTTCCGAAGAAATTCAGGAAGACAACAAAACGCTAATAAATGCTTCTGTTCTTGGGCTAATTTTCGAGAAAATAAACGGTTACAAAGACGGCTCGTTTTTCACACCAGGTTTCATCACCATGTACATGTGTAGAGAAACCATCAGAAAAGCGGTTGTTCAGAAATTCAACGAAACCAAGCATTGGGAATGCAAAACCATTGATGAGCTTTACAACAAGATTGAGGATAGACAGGAAGCCAACGAAATTGTAAATAGCATAAAAATTTGCGACCCAGCCGTTGGCTCAGGGCATTTCCTTGTTTCGGCTCTGAATGAAATAATTGCCGTAAAAAACGACCTTAGAATACTTCAAGACCGAGAAGGAAAAAGATTGAAGGAGTATTACATTGAAGTTGTTAATGATGAACTAATTACAACCGATGATGACGGGCTAATTTTTGAGTATAACCCCAAAAGCAAAGAAAGTCAAAGAGTTCAGGAAACGCTATTCCACGAGAAGCAAACCATCATTGAGAATTGCCTTTTTGGCGTTGACATAAACCCAAATTCGGTAAAAATCTGTCGTTTACGCTTATGGATTGAGCTGCTTAAAAATGCTTACTACAAAAACGAAACGGAGCTTGAAACGCTTCCAAATATTGATATTAACATAAAATGCGGAAACTCGCTGATTAGCCGTTTTGCCATCGATGCGGATTTAGGGCAAGCCCTAAAAAAGAGCAAGTGGACAATTGACAGCTACCGCCTAGCGGTTTCAACTTACAGAAACGCCCAGAACAAGGAGCAGAAAAGGGAAATGGAACGGCTGATAGCCGACATTAAAAGCGATTTTAGAAGTGAAATTGCGTTGAACGACCCAAAATTAAAGCGTTTACAGAAAATTAAAGGTGAACTTTTTACACTTACAAACCAAACCACGCTCTTTGAAAAATCGAAAAAGGAAAAGGATGATTGGAATAAAAAGATTCAGAAATTCACCGCTGAGATAAAAAAGTTAGAGGCTGAAATTGAAGAGATTAAGAACAACAAAATTTATGAGAATGCCTTTGAATGGCGGTTCGAGTTTCCAGAAGTTCTGAATGACAAAGGCGATTTTGTTGGGTTTGATGTGGTGATTGGAAATCCACCTTATATTGACATAAGAGCAATAGATTTGCAAAGCAAACAACTTTTTAATTTACTATATCCTTTACAAAAAAACTCTTTTGACTTATACTCTCTTTTTATTGAAAGGGCTTTACAAATTCTTTCAAAAGGAATTTTGCATTTTATTATTCCAAAACCTTATCTATATAACTCTAAATTTGCCCCGATTAGAAGATTAGTTTTTAATTATCAACTAATCGAATTTTTCGTGCATACTGACCTTGTATTTGAAGATGCAAACGTTGAGACTTGCTTATTACAGGTTAAAAAAAATAATACAAGAAATGATTTTGTTATAAAAACTGAAGCAAGTGTATTTAATCAAAGTTATTCAACTGATTACTTGGATGGTAAGCCATTAATTATTGCTGATGATAAAATAATCAACCTATTGACTAAATTGAATTCTTTTCCTAGCCTTGAAAACTTTAGCAAAATTATACGCGGATTAGAACTAGGTAAAAACACCTTAATGAGAGTAGAAGAATCTGAGAATTCGGTAAAATTATTTGCAGGTGAAGCAATTGAAAAGTTCAAGAAATTTGATAATAAGTTCTTTCACGTCAATAAAAACGAATTGAATGATTTTTTGAAAACTAATGAAGGTTTTGAAAAATACCCACGTTTATTAATGAGAAGAGTATCTCAAGAACCAATTGCTACTATTTTTGAATCTGGTGAACCATTTATTAACAATCTTAATAGTGTTTATAACATTCTCTTAAACGATAATTGCGAATACTCTTTATACTTTTTATGTGGTGTCTTAAATTCTAAGGTTTCAAAATTTTACATCCAAAAATCATTTTCTTCTGAAGAAAAACTTTTCCCTTATATAAGGATTGAGCAACTTAAGAAAATTCCTATTCCTCGTTACGATAATAGTGTAGACATTTTGGTTAAGCAACTAATTGACCATTTCGAAAATAGAACAAATAATAATGCCATCGAATTAGAACAAGATATTAATAATAGGGTAAACCAATTGTTTAATTTATCTTTCGAAGAAATCGAATTAATTGAAAACTCATAGAAATATCAACGCTTCACAGCCACACAAAACTTGTCCCGACCGTTCGGGATTGCCAAGCCGCACGAGCCAACGCTGCAACCAAAGCTTGCCAAACCTGCCAGACGGCAAGGCAGGGAGTGTGCCTGTTCCAACGCACGTGTAAAACCGTAAAGAATGTAGCAAATTTATATGTCGAACCTAAAAACACGACCGAAAATTAATAGCCAGCCATAACAGGGGTCTAGTAAAATGCAGGGATTCAGCGGATAAGGAAACATTCCCGCTTTTTTGTAGCTTCGTAGCGTGGGGTAGGTTAATGTTTCAAACCCCTGCACTATGCACACTCCCGCCGATGGGATGCTTGAATGTACTTTTGAAACAACACATACAAAACGCTAAAACTATTTTACAATAGCATTTACACTTACTATACACCACCTCTAATTGCGATATGAAAGGGAAACTACTAATATTCTCCGCCCCGTCGGGCTCTGGTAAAACAACCATTGTGCGAAGCCTGTTACAAAAGATGCCTAACCTTGAATTCTCCGTTTCGGCGTGCAGCCGAGCAAAGCGTGAGGGTGAGGTGAATGGCCACGATTACTACTTTTTGACACCCGATGAGTTTAGAACAAAAATTGACAACAACGAGTTTCTGGAGTGGCAAGAGGTTTACCCCGGTTCGTACTACGGAACGCTAAAATCGGAAATTGAGCGAATCTGGGCCAAGGGAAACCACGTGGTTTTTGATGTGGATGTTGTGGGAGGAATTAATCTGAAAAAACAGTTTGCCGATAGGGCGCTGGCCATATTCGTAATGCCACCTTCAATAGAGGCGTTGCGCCTACGCCTTGAACTCCGCGGCACCGAAACACCCGAAAGCCTAACAAAGCGAGTTGGCAAAGCCATGGAGGAGATGTCGTACGCAAAGAATTTTGACAAGATCATTGTAAACGATAACCTTGAGCAGGCCATAGCCATGGCTGAGGGATTGGTTGGAGAGTTTATTTCTTAAGTTGGCAGTTGGCAAATGAGCAGTTGGCAAGGAGAGTTAACAAAAGGTATTGAAAATATAAATGTAAATTAAACCATTATTTAGAGTTGATTTGATAGGAAACCTAAAAAACAATTGACTAAATGGTAGGTAGCTTCAGAGATTTAACTGTATATAAAAAAGCATTTGCTTGGGCTATGGAAATCTTTGATATTACAAAGAGTTTTCCCAAAGAGGAACGGTATGAGCTAACCGATCAGATTAGACGATCATCACGAGCTGTTTGCAGAGCAATTGGAGAAGGATATCGCAAACGCCAGTATCCAAAGCATTTCTCAAGCAAAATGAGTGACGCTGATATGGAAAATACAGAAAGTCAGGTGTCTCTTGATTTTGCCTTTGCATGTAAATACATCACTGATGGTGATTACAACAATTTATTGTCTAAGTCTGAAGAGATTGGTCGCTTATTGAACCATATGATTGAAAACCCTGAAAAGTATATGCCTCGCTCCTAACATTACCAATTGCCAACTGCCAAGTTGCTAACTGCCAATTATTGTATGCATTCGTATTTATAATGAGTCCAAATCATGAAAACAGGTCTCCTCTTCGGCTCCTTCAATCCCATTCACAACGGTCATATAGCCATTGCTGGGTATATGCTCGAGTTTACCTATTTGGATGAGGTGTGGCTAGTGGTTAGCCCACACAATCCGCTAAAAGAGCAGAGCGAGCTAGCCCCCGATATCCACAGGCTCGAAATGGTTCGTCTTGCTATAGAAGAGTACCAACCCAAAATATCGCTGTGCGACATTGAGATGAGCATGCCCCGCCCCTCCTACACCATCGATACGCTTAAAGCCCTTAGGGCAAAGCATCCTAAGAGGGAATTCACACTGCTCATGGGCGCCGATTCGATAGACAGCATAGAGAGGTGGAAAGACTACCAATCGTTGCTCGCGAATAACCGAATTATGGTATACCCCCGATTAGGCTCAAATACCGATGAGCTAAAATCGAAATACACTGTTGATATCATAGATGCTCCAATCATGGAGATTAGCTCAACCTTCCTTCGCAAAGCCCTATCGCAGGGAAAAAGAGTCGACTATTTTATGCCCCCAAGGGCATACCAGTACCTTCTCGATAACAAGATATACTAACATGATGAGCAAAGAATTTGATATGGGATTGCAGGCTCTTTACGCTGGCGATCTGACAAAAGCTGAAGAGCTGCTTTCCAAAGCAATAGAGGATAATCCGCTGAATGCAGAGGCATACTTCTACAGAGGCAAGGTACATCGACAAAATGGAAAGCATACTGCCGCCCTGAACGATTTTTACAAAACCCTCGACATTGACCCATCGCACAATCAGGCCAAGGTATCGCTGGAGATGGTGAAGCAAATCATGGCGTTTCGGAACCCCGATTTGTATAATCCATAAATAAGGATTGGGTGATCTGCCAAAGGCAGACAGGTTGAATGATTGGGTTAATTGACATGACAGGGTGCGAAGCTCCCTACCAAAGCATAGGTAAACCTGCCATGGGCCATAGCCGTCAAGCTAAGGACACAAAACAAATAAATAAAAACAATTCTTTTGATTGGTTTATACAGAATATTAATACTATAGCCCTCGTAGAGCCTGCCTGGCTGGCAGACAGGGGCATATAGCGATTGAAGGGATTAATACAAATGATTTTAAGCGCTTCGTAGATGCGCAATAAGGGATCCTAATATCTATTGCACGCCCTACGGCCTGCCTGCCTGCCTTCGGCAGTAAGGCAGGGGTGCTTTAGGTTTTGCTATTTAAACCCAATCGCTATCAACCCCTGTCTGCCAGCCAGACAGGCTTTACGAGGGTATTGAAAATTGCTTAGCTTGACGGCTATGGCCATGGGCAGGCAAGCTGTCAACTTCTTAAGGATTGAAGGATTGAAGGATTGAATGACCTGCCTGACTGACGTCGGCAGGCAGGTTGAATGATTGATTGAGATGCAGGTTTCTGAACCTGCGTTGCCCTGAGCAGTTCGACAGGTGGTCAGTGAGGATGGAATAAAAAAAGGCAGCTGCCAATCCATTTTCAGATTGCAAGCTGCCTTTTATATTGTTACCCGCTAAACTAACCTAAACAATTACGTTTCTCCATGTATGGATATTTAAAATCGGTTGGGGGCACAAGGGTTTCCTTTACCGTACGTGGGCTTGTCCAACGCAATAGGTTGTAAGGCCCACCGGCCTTATCGTTGGTTCCGCTACCACGTGCACCGCCAAATGGCTGCTGACCAACCACCGCGCCAGTAGGCTTATCGTTGAAGTAGAAGTTCCCCGCAGCGTATCGGAGCACAGAGCAAGCCTGATTTAAAGCTTTCCTATCGGTTGAGATTACTGAACCTGTTAAGCCGTAGGGTGATGTCTCATCGACTAATTTCAGGGTTTCCTCCCATTGCTCGTCTTCGTAAACATAAACTGTGAACACCGGCCCAAAAATCTCTTCCTCCATGGTTACAAAGTGTGGGTCCTTGGTTACAATAACGGTTGGCTCAATAAACCAACCCACGCTGCTATCGCCATTACCACCAAACATTATCTCGGCATCGTCCGATTTTTTGGCCATATTGATGTAGCCCATAATATTATTGAAGGCCGCCTCATCAATTACGGCATTCATGAAGTTTCCGAAATCGGACACATCGCCCTGCTTAATCTCGTTGAGCATCTCGAGCATACGCTTTTTAAGCGGTTCCCAAAGCGACCTTGGCACGTATCCGCGCGAAGCGGCAGAGCATTTCTGTCCTTGATACTCGAACGCACCACGAATCATAGCCGTTGCAGCCACATCCACATCGGCCGATGGGTGCACCACCACAAAGTCCTTGCCTCCTGTTTCGCCCACAATTTTTGGGTACGACTTATACTTCTCCAAATTCTCGCCCACCTGTTTCCAAAGCTGGTTAAATGTTGTTGTAGAACCAGTAAAGTGAATACCTGCAAGCATAGGGTGAGGAATTGCCGTACCTCCTACTACCGAACCCTTGCCCGGCACAAAGTTAATTACGCCATCGGGTAGCCCTGCTTCCTTAAATATCTGCATTAATAGGTAGTTCGACAGCAAAGCTGCGGTAGCTGGCTTCCACACCACGGTATTTCCCATTAGCACAGGCGACATGTTAAGGTTTGATCCTATCGCGGTAAAGTTAAACGGTGTAATGGCAAGAATAAAGCCTTCGAGCGGACGGTACTCCGTTCGGTTCACCACCCCTGTTTCGGAGTGAGGTTGTTGGTTGTAAATTTCCGAAATGAAGAAAGAGTTGAATCTCAAAAAATCGATGGTTTCGCAGGCAGCATCAATCTCGGCTTGATAAACGCTTTTTCCCTGCCCCACCATGGTTGCTGCATTTATTCTGTGGCGATACTTTTTTGATATAAGCTCCGCTATCTTCTGGTTTACGCTTGCACGCTCTACCCACGACACGGTGGCCCAGTACTTATGCGCCTCTAGCGCAGCTTCGATGGCCATTTTCACCTCCTCAGGGCCTGCCATATGGTAACGGGCAATAACCTTCTTATTGTTATGCGGTATGGTTATTTCACCCATCTTCCCTGTTTTAACCTCCTTCCCTCCTATAATTAGGGGTATCTCGGTAACTGTATTGCTTAAGCGATTCACCTCATTTAGCAACTCAGCACGATCGGTAGAACAGTCCTCATACATTCTTACGGGTTCGTTCTCTGGTCGTTGAAAATTAAAAATTGCGTTATTCATAGTAACCTGTTTAGTTAATTATTATTCGTTATGCAAATTTATACATATCGTTCGTTTTCATCAATGATTTTTGTCACGTGCTTTCATATCCAAAACATTTAATAGAGCTTTTTGTTTATAAGCTTCATCAGTGGCTGTGCATCATAATTAAATTAACACCAATTAGCTAAAAATAAATTCAACCTAAGCACAAGTTTAGGGTCAAAAGCGGGTCAAATGTGAAACGATATTAAAACTATACCATTAGAGGACAAACATCTATGAAAACAAGATTCATCGTAACAGTGGTTTTGCTAGCTGCAGCAAGCCTATCAGCCTCACCTCAAGGTCAACGTCAAGGAGGGGGAGCAGGAATGACAAGTAATATGACAGGTTCGGTTGTAGGCAAAGTAACCGATAAGCTGAGCAAAACGCCTGTAGAATATGCTAACGTGGCCTTTTACCGCCTGCGCGATTCAAGCTTAGTTACAGGAGGTATTACCAATGAGAAAGGCGAATTTAATATTGACAAAGTACCCATGGGGAGATACTTTGCCGAGGTAAAGTTTATTGGGTACCACACCCTAACGGTGGAATCGTTTAGCGTGAATCCTCAGAATATGGTAGCAAATCTGGGCGAACTTAGCCTCGATCCATCCTCAGAAAATTTAGAGGCAGTGGTTATAACGGGGCAAAGACAAATGCTTACGCATAATCTTGATAAAAAGGTGTTTAGCGTGGAGAAGGACATTAATGCCGAGGGAGGAACCGCCTTGGAAATAATGCAGAACATTCCATCTATTGAGGTGGATATGGAGGGAAACGTGAGCCTAAGAGGGAGCCAAAACGTAACCATACTGGTAGATGGTAGACCATCAACCTATACAAGCATCGAAGAGATTCCTGCCAGCATTATCGAAACCGTTGAGGTGGTTACCAATCCATCGGCTCGATACGATCCTGATGGGCTATCGGGCATTATCAACATAGTGCTGAAAAAGCGTCGCGACCCAGGGTACCACGGAATGGTTATGCTTAATGCTGGAACAGGCGACAAGTACAACGGAACGTTAAACTTCAACTTCCGTGAAGATAAGTTTAACGTTTTCACCAACGTTAGCTACAGGCAACATCAAATGACCGGGCAAACCATATCGGATAGGGAAACAATACTAAGCCAAGGCGGTTCCTCTTTACTTTTTCAGGATCAAGACTTTAGAAGGCAGGGCCAGTTTATTAACTTCAAGGGTGGTGTCGACTACTTTATCAACAATTCCAACACATTAACACTAACGGGAGGTTACAGCTCCCGCGATTTTGGGACGTGGGATATCACGCAGACCGATTTAACCATGCCGTTGCAAACCTCGCAATACTTCAGAGAGAACGATGGATTTGACGGAGGTGAGTCGTATAACTTTGCCCTAAACTACAAGCTAAGCGGGAAACAGCAGGGACAAGAGCTTACCGCCGATGTTTTTTACTACTCAATGCGGGGTGAAAATGGCACCGATTTAACGCAGTGGTGGGCTCTAGAACAATTCGATAGGCTTTATGAGCAAACCGAGTCGAACTTTATTGGCAATAACCTTACGCTACAAACCGACTTGGTGCAACCCATTGGCAATGGTGGTCGGCTTGAAACAGGTTTGAAGGCGACGCTTCGCTCACAGGACAATGATTACATTTTTTTGAATAAGCTAGAAAACGTTTGGGTACCCGATAATCTGCGTAGTAACAACTTTGTGTACGAGGAGCAGCAATACTCAGCCTACGCAATATATTCCAACACATTTGCCGATGGCAAGTTTAGCTACCAAGGAGGCCTAAGGGTTGAGCAGGCATTCACCACTGCCGATCAGCGGGCTACGGTTGATGAACCAATTAAACGAGATTTTCTGAACTTCTTCCCAAGTGCGCATATTAAGTGGGATATAAATCAGAAAAACTCGGCTCAAGTGGCCTATAGCCGCAGGGTAAGTCGACCGAATACACGTATGCTTAACCCATTCATCGACTATAGCGACCCGCTAAACATGAGTATGGGTAATCCGTGGCTAAACCCTGAGTTTACCAATAGCTTTGAGCTTAGCTACTACTACAGCCTACCAAAAACAAAAGTTAGCGCAACCGTATTCCAGCGCAACACCACCGATATCGTTTCGCGATATGTTGAGGTGGATGACGACGGTATTGCTTGGTCAACGTTCCAAAACATCGATGAGAGCAAGAGCATAGGGCTTGAAGGGGTTGTAAGCCAAACCATTACCCCCTGGTGGAAAGTGAATGCCAGCGGCAACTACTTCAGCATGAAGCTATACTCCGACTTGCTTGATGAACGCTCAAGCCAAGGCGATAACTGGTCGGTTAGGGCTTCATCAACCTGGAGTATTGGCAATAATGTGGAGGTGCAGCTAAATGGGAACTACCGTTCACCATCGATTTCGGTTGGCGGAAGTATGCGATTCTGGCAAACAGGAGGCGGACAGGGAATTACCGAGGAGATGTACTGGATGGACTTGGGTGTACGTGTAAACGTACTGAACAAAAAGGGAACCGTAACGCTTCGTGTTAGCGACCTTTTCAACTCCATGGATTTCAGGTCGTCAACATGGGGCGATAACTTCACCAGCAACATTGAGCGTACTCGCGAGAGCCGAATAATTTTCCTTGGATTCTCCTACAGGATTAATGAGTACCGCGCACGCCGCGACAGGCAACCCAATGGCAACGAGTTGGATATGGATATAGAGTAAGTTTACTTACAAAAGCAGAAAAGGGATAGCATTTAGCTGTCCCTTTTTTCATAACTTTTCACTAGTGACCGACAAAAACTTTACAATTATAGATTGCCTTCGGTGAGCAAACGGTTCTTCGCTTCACTTCGTTTTGCTCTGAATGACAGGTATATGCTTTTAAGTGAATATGGATACTCAATATATTGCCTAAAATAATCACAATTAGCTATACAATAGGTCGTTATGTAAGATTTCGAGAAAACAACAGATTTATCACTCGCTCAATGGGCTATGTCAAAAATAGGTATAACATTGAGTATTCATGTTTTCAACTATCTAATCTGTCTGTCAATGTTCGGCGGTTTTTTTCACTTGCCCCTAGCTTTTAGATTCCTTATCAATAAATCTACAAAACGGTTAGCTTCTTCTTTCCAATTTAAATATCACTAGCTTCAGGAATAGTAATGAAATGATTAGCAAGTAAGCCCAAAGGGTATCTGCTTTTCCCTGCTGTTGCACCAACGTTTTCGCAATGAGATTACCCTCAAAGTATATGGGCTCGGGCAGGTTTCTATAGTGCCATTTGCCAATGATTGTCCCCTCATGCAGCAAAATAAGCCCTGGGTTTGCGCGAACGGTTGTTTTAAGCATAATCTCATCGGCCTGCAGAAAGGGGAAAGCAACCCCAGTTGTGCTTACAAACCTATCGATATCGTCGGCAGTGGAAGCCGTGAGGCAGAAAAAGTTAATGTGTTCCTCCTTGGCTTTAAAGTACAGCTCGTTGAGCCTTGAGAATGCCTGCTCATTGGCATCGCTTATCCTATAGGCTACGGCTAGCATGGTGTAACCAGGGGTATGCAAAACGCTATCGGTTAAATCCCAACCGTACAAATCGGTTAGGGTAAAGTTGCTGATGGGCGGCTCGTACCCTTTCTCAACTAGTACCGATTTGCTATCGACAAACACCCAAGTGCTATCCTGCCAAGGAAAATTGTCCTGTGTAAACTCCTTTACCACGCCATCCTTCTCGTAGTACAGAATGGTTTTGTACACATCGGTAGGTGCATCCTCTGGGAATTCCATCCCTTCGGGAATGTTGACACCAATGCTATAGGGCCTAAAGTCGATAAGTGGTAAATTTCTGTAGCCATGAATTGAGGGGACAAATGATAGCACAAGCAGCAGCAATGCAATGGCAACCTCTAGGGAGAATGGCAATAATGGGTTTAACCTTTTACGCCGATATACCAAGAATATTGATGCCGCAAGCAGAGGAACATTTTTGAAAAATGTTTCCCAGTTGGTTAGTATTATGGCATCGCCAAAGCATCCACAGTCAGAAACTGGATTGTAAATGGCCAGCACCAACGTGAGGGGAGTGAATATTGCCATAAAAAGCATTGCACCCCACGATGCTAGCTGGGTTCGGATATTAAATAGTAGTAACAAACCTATAACCAGCTCAGCGGCACACAGGGTGAAGGATAAAGGAAGGGCAAGGGGCATTAGAAAATCGAGACCAAATGCCATGAAGTAGTCGCCAAACTTGTATGCTGACCCCAGCGGATCGACACCCTTTACAAAACCTGAGAAGATAAATGTTATGGCCAGAAGATAACGTGAAATCCAAATTAAAAACCTAACTATCATGTCATTAAAATTTTACTTACATTCTATGGTAGAAATAATTTTTGCAAATATCTCATCCTTACTGCTCATTGCCCCCTGCTGATCAGCACAAGGAATTACAACAAAATTAGAATCGTAATTGGGTTGTTTTAGGTAAACCTGTCTTACCCTTTCTTGGAAACTTAGATCCTCTTCGTGAATATCCACATTGCCTTTGAGGTAATCTCTATCTGTTCCGGTACGCTGGTTTTGGAGTCGCGAGATGGTAAAATCGAACGGTACATCTAGAAAGATGTTCAGGGTGGGTTTAGGAATTCCGAAGTAATTGAACTCTAAGTCGTAAATCCAATCCCTTAACCTTTTCTGCTCATCGGGGTTCGAGAGCTTAGCACATTGGAAGGCGATGTTTGAGTAGACGTACCTGTCGAGGAGAATCGTTTTGCCATTGTCCAACCATCCCTGCAAAATGGATGCCGCATCCCTCCTGTCGCCAGCATAAAGCATGGCAACCACATACGGATCGACCTCATTGAGAGCACCTAGCTCACCACGTAAAAAACGAGCAATTAGCTCACCAAAAAATGGGGAGTCGGTACGGGGAAAATGTAATGCCTCGCAGTCGGTTCCTTGCGAGCTATAGAGCTGGGCCAGCAACTCCAGCTGAGTTGATTTACCTGCCCCATCAAGACCTTCAATAACTATAAAACTCATACCAAACCAAGTGATTATTAACAAGCCTCACAAAGTTAATCTTTTCGTTATAAAATGAAATGATAATTAGCAGACAAAGTGCATACCCGCAGGATAAATAAAATCCTTTAACCATGCTGCAAGCAAGTTGCGAATCTTTTGTAATTTAGCAACCCAAAGCAAAATTGGTTACCCCATGGATATAGCACCAACATTTTTCCAGAGCAAGACTACCCTTGCATGCAACGGTAAACTTTTAGACCTAACCACTCCGGTGGTTATGGGAATTATCAACATTACAAACGACTCGTTTTACCATGGGAGCCAGTTCAGGCTCAAAAGGCGTATCTACAGGCGTGCCAAGGAAATACTACAGCAGGGTGGTGCGATAATTGATATTGGCGCCTGCTCCACCCGCCCAGGAGCCAAACTTGTATCGGAAGAAGAGGAGCTTAAAAGGTTAAGCGGGGCTGCAGCCGTAATCAGGAAACACTACCCCGAGGCAATCCTTTCTGTTGACACATTCAGATCCACGGTAGCCCGCCGAATGGTTAACGATTTTTCGGCCAGTATTATCAACGATATATCGGCTGGCGAAATGGATAGAATGATGTTTGAAACGGTGGCCGAGCTGGGTGTTCCGTACATTGCTATGCATATGCAGGGTACACCCGAGAGCATGCAGGAGAATCCTAGATACGATGATGTAATCAAGGATGTATTCAAGTACTTTGCCACCAAAACAGAGCAGCTTAGCCGGTTGGGCATAAAAGACGTAATAATTGACCCTGGGTTTGGCTTTGGCAAAACGATAGAGCACAACTATACCCTTTTGAACAATCTGGATGCCTTTAGAATTTTCAACCTGCCTATCCTAGTTGGGGTGTCGCGCAAATCGATGATATACAAACCACTTGAAGCAAAGCCAACCACTTCGCTCAATGGAACCTCTGTGCTAAACACCATTGCGCTGCTAAAGGGCGCAAAAATACTAAGGGTTCATGACGTGAAGGAGGCCGTTGAAGCCATTAAGCTTACAGAACTTTGTGTAAATCAACCCCTTGGGGATTAGACTAAATAGCATATGGAACTTTCGCTTGTACCCCTATTCATATCAATCCGAATACTCGATATCATCGACATACTTTTGGTGGCCATTCTGTTCTACCAGATATACATGCTGATTAGGGGGACGGTGGCCATTAACATCTTTCTCGGAATTTTCGCCATATACATATTTTGGCTTGTGGTCAAGGCGCTGAATATGGAGCTGCTGAGCAGTATCCTGGGTCAAATCATTGGGGTTGGTGTAATTGCACTTATCATAGTATTTCAGCAGGAGATACGCCGATTCTTACTTCTGCTAGGCACACGGTATTTCTCGAAGAACAGATTCTCCATTGAGAAGATGCTGATGATGAAAGGGGAAAAATACGACACTCCGGTTAATATCGAAGCCATTGTTCGCGCTTGCCGTAATATGTCCGAGGCAAAAATTGGTGCCCTAATTGTTATTACCCAGAAGTCGAACCTTCAGCTTTATGCCGAAACGGGTGATATCATCAATGCCGAAACGTCAAGCCGATTAATTGAGAATATATTTTTTAAAAACAGCCCGCTGCATGATGGGGCCATGATTATTAAAAACAACTTGATATATGCCGTAAGGTGTATCCTGCCACTTACCGAAAAAACCAACCTCTCGGCCACCTATGGATTAAGGCATAGGGCTGCCCTAGGGATTAGTGAGATTACTGATGCCTTGGTTATTACCATCTCGGAAGAAACAGGGAAAATTTCGTTTGTTTTTGAGGGTGATATAATTGAAAACATTAGCGTAGCTAAGCTTAGGGAGATACTTGAAGAAAACCTGATAAGTAAAAGCTAGAAGAGACCAAAACCGATTACAGGGGGGATGGTTCTACTACCCATTTTGTGGAAAGAATAGATTTTTTGGATACTCAATGCGTTGCCTAAAATAATCATAATTAGCTATTTAGTAGGTCGTTATGTAAGATTTCAAGAAAACAACAGATTTTTCATTAGCTCAATGGGCTATGTCAAAATAGGTATAATATTGAGTATTCATGTTAAATTGTAAATGCCAGCAACATTCATAAAATCAAAATATTAGGAGCGTATTACTTGTGAAACCTCACTGTTTTGTGTAAACATCATAATATAAGACTGATATACTGCATAATGGTTGTTTCTTCCACAAAATTTGCTAGTAACCCCTTTTAAATATAGCTAAAGCCACTCTCAAAACACTTGCACAAAGCATTAGAGTTATTACTTTTAATCCACATTAATATCAATTTAAAATGATGAAAACATCGGTAGTGATTGGCTCAACTGGCCTTGTGGGCAGTAAAATTATTGAATTACTAGCCAACGATAGTCAGTATAGCCAAGTGTACAGCATTGCCAGGCAACAGCAAACACATTGGCCCGAGAAGGTTACTTTTATTCCTTTTGATGCGGGAAACTACCCCATCAATCAAGGCATTGATACTGCATTCTGCTGCCTTGGCACCACCATGAAAAAGGCTGGTTCAAAGGATGCTTTTCGCAAGGTAGATCTTGACATGGTGGTTGATTTTGCCCAAAAGGCAAAGGCCGCAGGCATTGAACGATTTGCTTTGGTAAGCTCCATTGGAGCTGATCCAAAATCGAAAAATTTTTATCTTAAAACAAAAGGACAAGTTGAGGAAGAGCTTAAGAAGTTAGGATTCACAAGGTTAGCTATTGTTCACCCATCGCTCCTTCTGGGGAAACGAAAGGAGAAACGCATTGCCGAGGATATCGGAAAAGCTCTTTACCACATCTTCAGCTTCCTCTTTATAGGCCCTCTCGGCAAGTACAAGGGAATTAAAGACGAAGATGTGGCCAAAGCGATGATTGCTCTCGTGGAACAGGGACAAGGTACTGTAATTGTTGAATCGAATACCCTTAAACTGTTTAGTAAAGAGTATGATGCGAAGAGGTAAAGAAGTTGGAAGACAGAAGACGGAAGTTGGAAGACGCCTGCCTCGGGATGCGAAGCATAACGAGGGAAGACGGAAGTCAGAGAAAAAGTAATCGGTAGTCGGTAGTCATTAATCGGCAATCAGTCAATCAGTCAATCAATCAATCAATCAATCAGTCAATCAGTCAATCAGTCAATCAGTCAATCAGTCAATCAGTCAATCAACCTGCCTGCCGACGTCAGTCAGGCAGGTCATTCAATCATTCAATCATTCAATCATTCAATCATTCAATCATTCAATCATTCAATCAACCTGCCTGCCGACGTCAGTCAGGCAGGTCATTCAATCATTCAATCATTCAATCATTCAATCATTCAATCATTCAAAATGAACACAAGCGAATATTTCCAATCGTTAGTTAAAAATCGCCAGAGCGACCGTGGGTATACAGATCAACCCATCGAAAATGAGAAGTTGGAACGAATTCTGGAAGCAGCGCGTATAGCGCCATCGGCCTGCAATGCACAGCCATGGAAGTTTATTGTGGTAAACGACACGGAGCTAAAAAACCAGCTGGCCGACACTACCTCAAGCAAGATACTGGGGATGAACCATTTTACCAAGCAAGCACCACTTCATATAGTAATTGTGCTTGAGGGAGGGAATTTCAACTCGAAATTTGGTAGCGTGGTTAAGCAAAAAAATCTTCCTCTAATTGATATTGGAATTGCAGCCGAACACATATGCCTTGCAGCAGCAGCCGAGGGTCTCGGCTCATGCATGATTGGCTGGTTTGACGAATCCGCTGTAAAAAAAATGCTGAATATTCCTAAAAGCAAGCGGCCTATTCTAATAATTACCCTGGGCTATCCTACAAAACCAGAAATCCGAGAAAAGAGAAGAAAAGGAATAGAGCAAGTAGTAAGTTATAACCACTACTAGTCAACTACTTGAGCTATTTTTTAAGCATACAATTAATTGTAAAGGAGCGATACGGCAGTAACAAAACCATATCAAAGTGAAATGCTAACCACACTTATCCAAACAACACCTACTTAATAGTAAACTGGGTAAAGTTCTGAAATGGAATTGGTTGGACAAGGAAGTAGGTAACTTTAGAGTGTGGAGGCCCCAATTTGCAGTGTGCTTCAAACACCTCAATGGTGTGGGAGTCTGCCTCGGCCTCAACGTAAACACTGCCATCGGGTTGATTTTTCACAAAACCCTTAACCCCAAGCTCGGCTGCCAACTTAAACACAAAGTAACGGAAGCCTACCTGTTGTACTTTACCTTTGAGTACTATCCTAACCGCTTTACTATCCATAGCCATAATAATTTGCTCAAAATTACAGAAAATTGCCCTGATCAGTCAAGCATTTACTCGAACTCATTACATCAATTCGATTTTAAGAATATATTTGCAGTCAAATTTTAAAACTATGGATTACCTACTTATTGTTATTGCTGCAATACTTATTGTTCTTGGTTTGCTGGGTTGCATATTGCCCGTAATTCCGGGTCCGCCATTAAGTTTTGGTGGTTTGCTTCTACTCCATTTTACCCAATGGGGTCCAATACATTCTGATATTTTGGTGTGGTTGGGAATTGCAGCAGCAGTAGCCACAGTTCTCGATTACATCTTTCCGGTATGGACAACAAAGCGTTTTGGGGGAAGTAAACGAGGTGTTTGGGGCTCAACAATAGGATTGGTCGTTGGCCTATTCTTTTTTCCACCTTTTGGGATAATTATTGGCCCTTTTGTAGGGGCTTTTGTTGGTGAGGTTACAGCAAATCAGAACCAAAGGAGCGCATTGAAGTCTGCCTTGGGCTCCTTTGTAGGGTTTTTATTAGGAACAGGATTAAAGTTTGCGGTTTCGGGTGTTACCTCGTACTATTTTATAATGGAACTATTTCTTCGCTAATGCAAAAGAAACCGTTTTGTCCCTGAAGATAATAAATGCTATGCGTTGGCTGTTTTCCTGTGAGCGAGGTTTACCTTCACATTTCTACCCTTCACCTCCGTTTCGTTAAGGGCTTTAATGGCATTCTGAGCTTCCTCCTCACTTTCCATTTCAACAAAAGCATACCCCTTAGACTTGCCTGAGAGCTTGTCAACAATGATTCGCACATTTAAAACATTTCCAAAAGGGGTGAAAACTTCTTTAATCTCTTCGGCGCTCATAGTGTAAGAGATATTTCCTATGTAAATATTCATAATACAAATGCGTTTAGGTGATTAGTATTATAAAATTAGGGCATTTTTTTTAATATAAACAAAAAAAAGGCAGCTTTTTTAGCTGCCTTTTTCTGAATTTATAAGTTATACTACTGTCCAAGTGTAGCAACCATAACCGCTTTAATGGTGTGCATACGGTTCTCTGCCTCATCGAAAACGATGCTAGCATCCGACTCAAACACCTCCTCGGTAACCTCCATGGACTCTAACCCGAACTTTTGGAAAATATCCTCTCCAACAACGGTTTTGCGGTTGTGGAATGCAGGAAGACAATGCATAAACTTGCAGTTGGGGTTTCCTGTCAACTCCATAGCCTTTTTGTTCACCTGGTAGGGCTTTAGCAGCTTTATTCTATCGGCCCATACTGACTCAGGCTCACCCATCGATACCCAAACGTCGGTATATAGGAAATCGCAACCCTTAACGCCTTCCTCAACGCTCTCGGTGCGAGTAATCTTGGCGCCAGTTTCCTTTGCAATCTCAAGGCACTGGTTGTAAAGCTCGTCTGATGGCCAAAGCGCCTTAGGAGCAACAGCGCGGAAGTCCATACCCATTTTAGCTGCGCCCACCATAAGGGAGTTACCCATATTGTTCTTGGCATCGCCCATATATGCAAACGTTACGCTGCACAGAGGCTTATCGCTGTGCTCACGCATTGTTAGGAAATCGGCCAATATTTGGGTTGGGTGAAACTCGGTAGTTAAACCGTTCCATACGGGCACGCCTGCGTGCTGAGCAAGGGTTTCAACAATCTCCTGTGAGTATCCACGGTACTCGATACCGTCGTACATCCGGCCCAGTACTCGGGCAGTATCTTCCATCGATTCCTTCTTACCCATCTGCGAGCCGGCAGGTCCTAGGTAGGTAACCTGAGCTCCCTGATCGTATGCGGCTACTTCAAAGGCGCAACGCGTACGGGTTGAGTCCTTCTCGAAAAGAAGAACGATATTTTTACCTTTTAGCTTCTGCTGCTCAGTACCAGCATACTTGGCGGCTTTTAAATCGGCCGACAGGTCGAGCATAAACTGAATCTCCTTGGGAGTAAAATCAAGAAGCTTAACAAAGCTCCTATTCCTTAGATTGAATGCCATAGTTTTAAATTTATTTTGTTAGGTTCAACAATTACTATTCGTATTCTAGGGTAATTTTTGTTCCGTAGGTCTTATCTTCGAGCTTGGTGGCTTCGGTAATTACGCTCATATGGCCACCTTGTGCTACAAAGTTAAGGCAGGCCTGAATCTTGGGCGACATGTTACCCTCGCCAAACATACCCTCGGCCATATACTTCTCTGCATCAGCCTTACTTAGGAATTCTAGCTTCTTCTCATCGGGCTTTTTGTAGTTTAAGTAAACGTAAGGCACATCGGTTAGGATGTAAAACTCGTCGGCACCAATGCGCGCACCCATTAGAGCTGACGCTGAATCCTTGTCGATTACCGCTTCGGATGGGCGCATATCACCTTTCTCATCCATATATACTGGGATTCCACCACCACCAGAAGCAATTACAATGATACCTTGGTCAACCAGCTGTTTAATAACCTTCTCGTTAACAATGCCCTTGGGAGCAGGTGAGGGCACTACCCTTCTCCATCCAGTGCCGGTATCCTTCACCTCCTCCTTAAAAATCCATCCCTTTGATTTTGATAGCTCATCGGCTTGCTCTTTGGTGTAAATCTTACCTACACGCTTGGTGGGGTTATCAAATGCTGGATCATCCTTATCGACAAGTACAGGCGTTACAAGGCAGCAAACCTCCTTATCGATGCCATGCTTGCGAAGCACATTGCGAAGCTGGCGCTCAATCATATAACCTATTCCACCCTGTGAATCGGCCACACATACATCTAGCGGCATTTGGGGGATGTTGTACATCTCCTCACCTGCATCGTTACGCATTAGGATATTTCCCACCTGTGGGCCATTACCATGGCTAATCACCAGATTGTAACCCTCTTTCACGAGGTAAATAAGGTTCTCAAGGGTATCGGTAGTATTCTGCTCCTGCTCCTCGATGGTACCCGCCTGGTTACCACGAAGCAGCGCATTACCGCCCAAAGCCACAACTGCTAATTTACTCATATACAAATTTTTATTGGTTACTCTAATTTTTTTGAACAGCAAAACTATAAATTTTTTCATTTCCTATGATACACTTAACCTCACATATGGCCAATCCCCTTAGCTTTTAGGTAGATGTTTAATAACATGGTATCGATTAACTATTTGTATACCGCTGGTTGCTTGGTACTTATTAAGTATTAGCGTTAATAATGTACTACTGCTTGCACAAAGTATAGCTTGGCAAAACAATGCAGGCAGAATTTTGAATTTGAAATCAATTATCTATTCAGCAAATGCATAATACGATTAAACCCACCAATAATCCATTGCTTTTCATCGGGCTTGAAGAAGGGAATAATCCAAAGTATCATCGGGAATAACGTAGCTATTGCAAGCTTTAGCAGAATATTAAGTAAAACGGATGAGCAGCTGATGTTAATTCCTACGATCAGCATGACGAGGGCAATACCAAATGACACCGCAATCCTTTTAAACTCGTAGGGAATTGGGTAGTATTTCTGGGCAAAGTGCAGCACAACCAGCAAGAAAATACTTTGCGAAATGGCCGATGCGACAGCAGCACCATAAACTCCAAATACTGGAATTATCAGATAGCTTAACCCAAGATGAAAGGCTGCAACTAGTGGGACGATAACGCTCACAATCTTAGTTTTTTTCACAATGTTTAAACCATTAATGGCCACATCTTTAATGGTGCTGAGCAGAATTCCTAGGCTTAGGATTGGGATTATGAACAACGCCTTATGATATATCCTGTCAGTAACAAATAGGTCGAGAATTTCAGCTCCAAAAATCGATAGCACAAGCGATGCGTATATCACCAGCACAGCAAAGTAGGTCATAATACGGGAGTAGATTGCCTTGTTGTTGGGATGGTCCATAAGCTTGTAAATGGTGGGAGCTACCGCCAGCTGCAAGGAATGAACCACAAATACCCTAATTGTATTAGCGAACCGAAAAGCGGTGGTGTAAATACCTACATCTAAAAGGGTTGCCTTATAGTTTAGCACATACCTGTCAAGTGTTGCCAAAAGAATTCCCGAAACGGATGCTACTGTTAACGGAACGCTATACTCTAGCATCTCCTTTAAAACCATCCACTTTAACTTGAAAACCGAGCTGCGATAGATGTACGATGAGGTGATAACAAAAAAGAATAGGTTACCGAGTATTTGCGCCTCATATATCCCCTCGAGGCCTCTATCGAGCCTTGTAATAAACAGCACGGTTAGCACAAGGGTTACAAATAGCCTGGTTATGTTGGTGATAGTATAAAACCCAGGGCGTTCCTCCAATCGCATTAGCGAAAGCGGGAGCTGCGCCAAAATTTGTAAAACAACCGAAATTAGCATAAGGAACAGCACCCTGCCATAATCTATGCTATTGAAAAGCACGACCGAGAGCTGGCTAGAGGTAAATCCACCAGCAGTAACCAATAGCGCTCCTAGCAGTGCAAGCGCGGCAAAAAGTGTAAAAAAAATGCTTCTTCTGTCCTGGGTATGCTCTTTATCCCAATACCAACGGAAGTAGGCCTGATAAAGTGATAGCCCAAGGAGCGCAACCAGAACTTGAATGGTAACATCAACCACTCCCAGTACACCAAAATCCTCAACAGTAAGGATATTGGTATTGGTGTACAGCGGCATTAGCACAATGCCAATAAGTTTAGTCGATATATTACCTAGCCCATATATTATGGAACTTCTGGCTGTTTTTTTAATTGCCTGTAGCATGAAATGCTAATTGATGATAAAGATCGTAAATTACTACGAGTCAACTACAAATACATTGTCTGTATGAATAACCATACATTGCAAATGAAGGCATAAAAATACCCAAATCCTTATTAAACGCACAAATTAAAATGACTCGCAGGATAATATTGCTATTTTTGCTTGAAATTTTCTCACTCCCGATTCACTAGCCATATGGACAACGCAACAGAAGGAATCAAAAAAAATGCTTTGGCAACCGTTGCAATGGTTGTTGATAATGAGTTTTACGGAGATGCTAGAGTAAAAAACGAGGCAAAAATACTGATTTCAAAAGGCATAAACGTAAAAGTACTATGCTTTTCGTTTGGCAAAGCCCCTCGACATGAAATGGTTGATGGCGTTGAGGTTTACCGAATTGGCATAAACAAGAAGTTAAAGGATATTCTTTTTGGCATTTCGAACCTAATCCCAATCTATCATTACTTCTGGCAATATATAATCATTAGATTTATTAAGACTCACAATATTTCAGCGGTTCATGCACATGACCTTTACATGGCTCGTTCGGCAGGAAAAGCTAGCAGAAGGTTAAATATTCCCCTAATTATTGATCTGCACGAGAACTACCCCGAGGCAATAATGAATTATAAGTGGGCCAATAGTTATCCTAAAAAGTTATTTGCACGACCAAATCATTGGAAGAAATTAGAGCCAAAATTTTTAGCTTATGCCTCAAAGATTGTAACAACCACAAAGGTTTTCGCACAAATTCTTTCGGAGAAGCACAAAATTAGTTTCGACAAGTTTATTGTATACCCAAACGTCCCCGATCTTAATGAGATGGAGAACTACCCCATTGTTCGCAATGTTGTACCCAACGATGATAGTTTTTACATATTCTATTTTGGTGGAATTTCGGAAAGGAGAGGTATTTACACTTGTATAGATGCCATTAAGATACTTAAGAAAAAGTATTCAAACATCTACCTTTTGCTTATTGGCCCCGTTGACAAGGCCGAGGAAGAGGCATTTAACGCCCGAATATCAGACCCCGAAGTTGAGAGCAAAATTATATATAAACGATGGATAGATATTTCTGAATTCCCATCGTATGTTGCCGCCAGCAATGTATGCATATCGCCAATTTTTAAAAGTGAACAGCATGAAACAACCATCGCGAATAAGATTTTTCAATATATGACCTTTTCAAAACCACTAATTGTATCAAATTGCAAACCTCAAATAGAGGTAATAGAAGAAGCAAATTGCGGGTTGGTTTTCGAGAGCGATAATGCACACGACCTAGCCCAAAAGATTGAGCAGCTATACAACAACAGGGATCTTTGTAGCAAACTTGGCGACAACGGTAAAAGGATGGTAATAAAAAAATATAACACCACCTACTTTGGTAATCGGCTGTTTGACAACTACCAGCGCTTGCTAAACAATTAGCACCTTATGGGCACAACCAATGCAGCTTGATAAAAAGTGATATATTTACACCATACTAACTTTACTAACCCAAAAGACATTTGATATGGCTACGGATAAAATGGGATTCAACTCCAAGCTAATACACGCTGGAGCCGATAAAGATAAATTTGGCAGCGCCACGGTGCCAATTTACCAAACATCAACCTTTGCGTTCGAGAGCGCCGATGAGGGAGCAAAATGCTTTGCCGGTGAGAGCGATGGTTTTATATACACCCGCATTGGGAACCCCACCATACAGGCGCTCGAGAAGCAAGTGGCGATTCTTGAGGGAGGCTATGGAGGTATTGCTACTGCCTCGGGGATGGGTGCAGTATCATCAATATACATAGGCCTACTTAAGCAGGGCGACCATATGATTAGCACCGATGCAGTTTACGGCCCATCGAGGGTAATCATGGAGAGATACTTCTCGAACTTTGGAGTAGAGTCAACCTACATTTCAACCTCCAATATCGAAAATATCAAAAAAGCAATAAAGCCTAACACCAAGGTGCTGTACATTGAAACTCCAACAAACCCAACGATGGAGATAACCGACCTTGAGGCTTGTGTAAAATTGGCCAAGGAGCATAACCTTATTACCGTTGTTGACAATACCTTTAGCAGCCCCTACCTTCAGCGTCCGCTAGAAATGGGTATTGATGTGATTTTCCATAGCATGACCAAGTTTCTGAACGGCCATGCCGACATTGTGGCAGGAATGATTGTAACCCGCACCAAGGAGATGTACAATATCCTTAGGCCCGCCATGGTAAATATGGGCTGTAATATGGACCCTCATCAGGCCTATATGGTGCTTCGTGGAATTAAAACCCTTGCCATTAGGGTTGAGCGTGCTCAGCAGAATGCTATGAAGGTAGCCGAGTACCTCGAGAACCACCCAAAGGTTGAGTGGGTTAAGTACCCTGGGCTAAAGTCGCACCCTCAGTACGAGCTAGCACAGAAACAGATGTTTGGCCCAGGCGCCATGATTAGCTTCGAACTTAAGGGAGGCTTTAAGGCAGGTAAAACCCTAATGAACAACGTTAAGCTGGCCATACTGGCCGTATCGCTTGGCGGGGTAGAAACCTTAATTCAGCATCCAGCATCAATGACCCACTCCAAGCTAACCGCCGAAGCCAAAGCGAAAGCCAATATTACCGATGGGCTTGTTCGTTTCGCCGTGGGAATTGAGGACGTAGAGGATATTATTTCTGATCTTGATCAGGCTTTAGCTAAAGTTTAGTTTATACATTGACTGCCAATTTTTAAGCTAAAAATATTTGTATCTCGATGGATTACATTGAGATACAAATATTTTAAAAGCATCCAACACGAGAATATACACACTCATTAGAACTTACTTAAATCAGTACCCTTGCAAAACAACCGACCTAGCAAACCAACTCGTCGAGTATCCCACATCCAATGGCTATTCAAGGGTATGGTGTGGCTAATTCTCTCGGCAGGGCTATCCACTTTGCTAATTACAGCTGCCTACCGATGGGTTAACCCACCCTCAACATGGCTAATGGTTGAGAGGTACTTTTGGGGTGATGAAACCCAATGCATGACCATACAGCATGATTGGGTCAGTATCAGCTCAGTACCCAACCATATGGTGCTGGCAGTGGTCGCAGCAGAGGACAACCTGTTCATGACGCACTGGGGATTCGATTTTAAGTCAATTAAAGAGGCACGCGAAGAGATGCTACAGGGGAAAAGGGTGCGCGGGGCCAGCACCATCAGCATGCAGGTGGCAAAGAATGTATTCCTATGGCACGGCCGAACCTGGACTCGAAAAGTGCTAGAGGCGGGATTCACTGTGCTGGTAGAGGTAATATGGGGTAAACAAAGGATTATGGAAGTATACCTAAATGTGGCTGAGTTTGGCCCCTCGATTTATGGTGTAGAGGCTGCATCGCAGGAGTATTTTAATAAACCTGCTTCGGAGCTTACCCGTCACCAAGCGGCGCTACTTGCAACCGTGCTACCCAACCCGCTCCGTCGGAACCCTACAAAACCCTCACAGTATATGCGATCATACCAGCAACGCATTCTCAAAAATATGGACAATATCGGTGAAATCAATCTTGGCACAAAAAATACGAGTCGTTAAGCCCTTGGAGATGAGAACTAAAAACATCATAATCATTATACTGAGTTTTGCCCTTGAACTTGTAGCGATACAATCCAATGCGCAGCTCAACAAGTACTACTTCTACAATCAGGCTCGCACCCTAATTACACAGGAGCAGCATACCGAGGCCATAGCAATGCTTAACCAGCTTATTGCAGCCGATAATTCGCTGGCAGAGGCCTGGTTCCTCCGAGGACTAGCCAAGTACAACCTTAGCGATATGCAGGGTGCGCTGGCCGATTTTTCGAAGGCCATAGAGCAAAACCCTGTTTTTTCTCAAGCCCTTCTATACCGAGGGGTTGTTCTGGGCCGCTTATCGAAATACCCTCAGGCAAAAAGCGATTTCGATATGGCCATCGACCTTAGGCCCAATTGGACCGAGGGATATTTTAGTAGGGGTGTAAACTTCCTGCTCATGCAGCAAACCCAAAGGGCAATCGATGATTTCTCCAAAGTTATTGATTTTGAACCCCGAAACGTAGATGCATGGATAAACCGAGGAACATCTTACTTGTACCATGGCGATTCGCTTAGGGCACTTAACGATTACGCTCAGGCCATTAAGCTGAATCCGTTCTATGCCGAGGGGTATAGCAAGCGAGGGCGATTGCTGATGGAAATGAAAAATTATCATTTGGCAATTGACGATTTAAGCAAAGCCATTGAGCTAGACAGCACATTGTCGATTAACTACTTTCTTAGGGCAATCGCAAACAATTACATCAACAGCATAACCCCTGCAATTGAAGACCTTGACAAAGCCATTGAGCTATCGCCAAACAATGCCCTTAGCATTTACAACAGGGCACTACTTTACTGGCGAATTGGAAAAAAATTGGATGCATTAGAAGATTTTGATCGTGTGGCTAAGCTCAACCCCGAAAATCTCCTTGTATACTACAACAGAGGAATCTTGCAGCTCGAGTTAAGCGATTTGCAAGAGGCAATTGATGACTTTACCAAGGCCATTGAGATTTTTCCCGATTTTGCCAATGCTTACAGAGCACGATCGTCGGCCTATGCCCAGCTTGGTAACTACGCCGAATCGGAACTCGACCGTAATTTTGCCCAAAGCATAGCCGAAAAGTACAGCGATAGGCACAACCAACCCCTTACCGACACCACAAGCACTTTCGATAATCTAATTGCATTCAACTCCGACTTTTCGCCCAGAACAACCACTCCATTGCTCGATGAGCTAGCCTCCAGCACAATAGATATCCTCCCTTTCGTAAGGGTGGTAATTGTTAACGCCAACGAGCTTACCCTTTCAAACCAGCACTTCGTTCCACTCGACTCCATAAACGCAGGTTTAAAAGATCATGGCTATGCGCTCACATTTAGCATTTTGAACACCCAAGCAATTCCTGATGAGATAACGCTAAACAATAGTTTTACAGATAATCTGACCAGAGGTATAGCCCTAAGCACACAGAGAAGGTACAACGAATCGATAGATGCATACGAAGTGGCGTTGGTAATATCGCCAAACAACCCCTTGGTACTCATAAACCTTGCTGCAGAGAAAGCCAATATGGTACACTTCATTGCATCATTTGAGGCGGAGCATAGCGAGGTTGCACTAGGGCAACGCGCAAGGAATACTAGCAGTGTAGGCTCACTTGGCAATGCACAGCTCGAGTCGTACACCGAATCGTTAGAGATTAACCAAGCCCTACTATCGCAGCTAAAGAACAACCCTATTGTACTGTACAACCAGGCAAACATTTATGCAATGGCAGGCCATATGGACGAAGCCATAGAGCTGTATACCAAAGCAGTGAGTGCCGATGATGAGCTGGCACCAGCATGGTACAATAGGGGCTTAATCCATTTTATGCAGAAAGAAAATCAACAGGGGTGCTTTGATATGGGTAAAGCAGGTGAACTGGGAATACGGCAGGCATACCTGCTAATTCATCGGTTCTGTAGGCGGTAAGCTACACCTTACTACCCACCCATCTTTTTGACTTAAGGTAGGTATACGATACCGTGATAAGCAGCAATCCGTAAAACACCTCAACGCCCCACACCAGCTCTACTGGCACGCTGAACACCCTAACCAGTACTGCTGTAATTGCCAGATAGATGGTTAGAACAGAAACTTCAATAACAAGCGAAACATTAGTTTTTCCTGTACCCGAAATTCCGCTGAATAAAATATTCCCCATGCCTAGCATTAATGAGGCAACAGAAATGATATACACTATGGGCACACCCATATCGATTAAATGCTGATCGTTAGTGTAAATAGAAAGTAGCTGTTCGGGGATTAGAGAGCATATGGTTACTATAAGCAGAATACCAGAGGCGCACATAATCATAATTTTCCGAATGGTTTTAAGCACCTCTCCCACCTCACCACGACCAATAAGGTAGCTAACCAGCGTGTTGGTTGCCGAGGCAAATCCCATTATGGGAATCATGAGAATAACATAGATTGAGCGGATAATATTCGATACTGCCAGCTCGCTCTCGCCCATCTTCTCTATTATCAAAAAGAAAACGAACCATACTGAGAACGAAAAGAAGTTAAGCAGCATCATAGGAGCCGAAACCTTTATCAATCGGCCCAGCAACCTGGGGCTAAAAACCGAGAAGCTGAAAAGGCGATACTTTTTGCGGGGAATTCGTAGCGCAGTATACGCAATAAATGCCAGCGAGCAGGTAAGCTCTGCTATTACCGATGCCAATGCTGCACCGCTAACCCCCATTTCGGGTAAACCAAAGTTTCCAAATATTAGCCCGTAATCGAGAATCACATTAACAATTACCATCACCAGAGTAGTAAGCGTAATTACACGAGTTTGGCCAATGCCTACGTAAAACGCCCTAAATATAAAGTTGGTATGTGCAAAAAAGATTCCCCAAATCCTAAACCGAATAAACTCGTTGCTTGTTTGCATTACCGCTTCCGACTCAACTAGCATAGTTAGCAGCTGACTGCCAAAAAGTTTAACTAATGAGAAAATTAGAATAGCTAGCAGCAGCTGAAAAAAGTACCCGTGCTCAATGGTTCGGCCGATGGGCCGAAAGGCTCCCTCGCCAAATCGGCGGGCAACAACAATCTGCGTTCCAATACCAAATCCCCACCCAAACATGATGAGCGCCATATAGAAAAGCCCACCAATGGCACCACCTCCCAGCGCAACCTCGCCCAAGCGCCCAATGAACGCCGTATCGGTTACATTGATAATGTTTTGAGCTATGCTACCAATTATAATAGGATAGGCAATTGTCCAAATCCTTTTGTATGAAACGGTTGATGTCAATGGGTTGTAAATAAAGTGAGGTTTGAAAAATTCTGCGCAAAAATACAAAAGATTTCGTGAGTTTTCATACAGAACAATTGCATAACATCTTTTGATATTACTTGATAAGTTACTACTTTCAGCTCAAAATTAGACATACCCTAACCAACTGTACACCTTATGCTGACACTCGACTGGGTTATAATTGCCCTTTTCTTTGCAATTAGCTTAGCCATTGGGTTTTATATGAGCAAGCGTGCTGGACGCAGCACCAGCGATTTCTTTTTAAGCGGTCGCAATTTGCCTTGGTACATTGCTGGCACCAGCATGGTGGCTACCACATTTGCTGCCGACACCCCGCTAGCCGTTACCGAGCTGGTGGCCGAAAGCGGCATTGCGGGGAACTGGCTATGGTGGAATATGCTGTTTGGGGGAATGCTTACCGTTTTCTTTTTTGCGCGGCTTTGGCGACGTTCGGGAATACTCACCGATTGTGAGCTGGTAAGCATCAGGTATTCGGGCGGGTCAGCTCGTTTTTTGCGTGGATTTAGAGCCATCTACATTGGTGTGCTAATGAATGTTGTTGTGCTAGCTTGGGTAAACCTAGCCATGGTTAAAATCCTTGCCGTGATGTTCCCCGACCTCACTTTTTTTGGATACAGCAGCTTTAGCATGCTTGGAATAGAACTTTCGTCGCACCTATTGCTGGTTGGTATGCTACTTCTATTTGTTTCGTTCTACTCTGCCCTATCGGGCCTATGGGGAGTAAGCTTAACTGATAGTTTCCAATTTATCATCGCTATGGTAGGTTGTATTGTGCTTGCAATATTTGCCTTAAGGCATCCGAGCGTTGGGGGCATGTCGGGGCTTAAAGCACAGCTCCCCGACGCTGTATTCTCCTTCTTTCCCACCGTTAGCAGCAAGGGAGAGTCGTCTGGCACTCAGATGCTCACCCTGAGCCTTACTGCATTTATAACCTACCTCGGCGTGCAGTGGTGGGCTAGCTGGTACCCAGGCGCCGAGCCCGGAGGTGGAGGTTACGTAGCCCAACGAATGATGTCGGCTAAGGATGAGAAGCACTCGCTCATGGCAACCCTATGGTTCCAAGTAGCCCACATTGCCATTAGACCCTGGCCATGGATACTTGTGGCACTGGTTACGCTGGTGCTATACCCCGATGCTGCCGACAAGGGAGCTACCTACGTAATGGTTATTAAGGATGTTATGCCTACGGGTTGGCTGGGACTGCTAATGGCCGCATTTCTCGCCGCCTTCATGTCAACCATAGCATCACAAATAGTGTGGGGCACCTCATACATTGTGAACGATTTTATAAAACCATTTGTAAAACCTAATGCCTCAGAAAAATATTACGTTAAGGTATCGCGCATCACAACCTTTATCCTGATGTTCTTCTCGCTAATTGCCACCACACAGTTTTCGAAGATTAGCGATGCGTGGCGCTTCATTCTGGCCTGCAGTGGAGGCATCGGACTAGTACTAATTCTGCGCTGGTTCTGGTGGCGAATCAATGCCTGGTCGGAGATTTCGGCTATGGTTGCCCCATTCCTTGTGTACCCATGGCTAAAGCTATACACCAACCTCGACTTTGAGCCCATACTGCTTATCACCGTGTTTTCATCTACCCTCATTTGGATACTAATTACCTACCTAACACCTCCAAGCGACAACCAAACCCTGCTCTCATTTTACAGACGAGTGCACCCCGGGGGCATTGGTTGGAAACCAATTGCATTGCAGCTGCCTGATGTGGTGGGCGACTCGGGCTTCAAGTATCTTTGGTACGCATGGTTAGGTGGATGCGCCACCGTTTTATCATTTCTGTTTGGAACAGGCAAACTACTTTTGGGTGAATACCTCTATGCTGCTGTATTGTTTGTGGTTGCTGCGTTGGGAATTAGAATAATAATTGTATCTTTACGAAAACACGGCTGGAAAAAGATGGTAAACTAACCCCCTCATGCTTTTTTATTGCTCAAAGCGCAATATTTGTCACATTTTTTTTATAATTGCAAGTAAAATAATTAACCTAGCAATAAATGCCTATCAAAATAAATACTAGAGGCACAATTTTTTTACTCCTAATTCTGCTTCTACCAATTGCTTTTACAAATAGTTCATGCTCTGGGCAACAGGACAAGAAAGCGCCATCGGCCGTTCACCAGCCCTATAAGCCCGACACATCATCGTTTCTTATTAAGTTCGAAAGTTCCCTATTCCCCTTGCCATCGCCCTACCAAGTGGCACACCTTGTTAAAAATTTGGGCATCCCATTCAACGACAACATCCTGAATAAGCCCGAGAACCTAAAGCTATACACAACTTCCTTTAAGCAAGCCCTTAACTTGGGCATTTATGGCACCGACCTGAGCTACATCAACATATACGAGCGTACACCACAATCCATCTCATACCTAAACACAATAAAAAAGTTAACGCAAGAGCTAGGATTAACACCTGCATTTAATCAAAACTTTTTCGAAGGGATTGAGCGCAATATCAACAGCAAGGACTCATTGCTAGCTATGCTTAGCCGATCGTACAGGGAAGCTGACTCGTACCTTAGGGAGAGCGACAGAACTGAGATTGGAGCAATGATGCTAGCCGGAGGATGGATTGAAAGCGTGCACATCCTTAGCCGATTGGCCAAGTCAACCTCGAACCGAGAGCTAATCAACCGGTTGGGCGAGCAAAAGCATCCGCTCGACAACCTCATAGAGGTGCTAACACCCCTGTATTACAAATCGGCTGAGTATGCCCAACTCATCGATATGTTTATTGACTTAGCCTACGAATTCGATGGTATTATATACTCATACTCCTACAAAGAGCCAAAAGTTGATGAGGACAATAAGATAATTTACATCAACAGCCAGTCGAGAGTCATCATATCTGAGTATCATCTCGACATAATTAGCAATAAGATTGAGAACATTCGTAACTTTATGATAGAATAGAGGTAAATGCTGAACACGAATTAGAAATGAGACGAACACTCACCATAGCTTTTGGCACCCTTGCATTACTGATTATGCTATCGAGTAGCACCTCTGCTCAGCTGAACCAATTACAACACATCTGCTCGCTATACTTCTCCCCCGAGTACATAGCCGACGGTCAGGAATACTTAGCCCAGCTCAAGCCCGACCAAAAGGTGGAGTTCCGCACCACTTTTTTTGGCGATAACACCTACCGAATTGTGGCCTGCACAAACCTCAAGCGGAGCGATGTGATTTTTTCGGTTTTCGACACCGAAAAGAACTTGCTTTTCACCAATGCCAATTACAATAATTCACCATATTGGGATTTCCGGTTCACATCCACCGTAACCTGCATTATACAGGTTGATGTGCAAAATCAGAAATTCACCCCGGGGTATGTAATGCTACTGATTGGTTACAAACCTTAGGCATAGTAAACCCTAAACCTCCTATCGCATGAGCGAGTCCATACTTAAGGCCCTAATGCAGCTGTTTGCCATTATTGCCCGCCCCGAAGACGAGTCGGAAGATATTGAAAACGATAGGAGATCGGTTGTTGAATCGTTTTTGCGCCAGCAGCTAAACCAAGAGCTGGTTAGGGAGTACCTAAAGGTTTTTGACTACTACTACGAGCTATATCAGGAAAAACAAAGCGAGAAAAGCAAGACCAAGAAACGCACCTCTTCGAGCTCAGTTAGAGTGCTAAAAATTTGCACTCAAATAAACGAAGAGCTTACACAACAGCAAAAAGTTGTGGTGGTGGTTAGGCTGTTAGAGTTTGTAAAGACTGAGGAGAACTCAATAACAGAGCAGGAGATGGCGTTCATCTCCACCGTGGCCGAGACTTTTTACATTGGAAATGAAGAGTTTGAGCAGATATACCAATTCATAATGAATGGTGGCACCAACACTTCATTCCACAGCAAAATACTCCTTATTGACCATACCGAAGGTTATGGATCGGAGGTGAAACACATTCAAACGCACTCCCTCCAGGGCCAAATCAACATACTTTGGGTTGAGCATGCCAACATCTACTTCTTGCGCTACTCTGGCAACGATGAACTTTATCTCAACGGGCATCTCCTTCGCAGAGATAAGGTGTACGTAATGAATAACGGCTCTTCCATCCGCAACCCCAAGATCACCCCAATTTACTACAGCGACATAGTTGCTCGTTTTACTCTCGACAAGATTAAGGAACGAATTGTGTTTGAGGTAAACGATGTTGAGTATCGATTCAAAGGAGGTAAAATTGGCCTAAACCAAATGAGCTTTGCCTACGAATCGGGGCACCTTGTGGGCATAATGGGTGCATCGGGTGCTGGTAAAACAACGCTACTAAATGTTTTAAATGGCTCAGAAACGCCTACCCTCGGAAGTGTAAAGGTTAATGGCTTTGATATCCACAGGCAATCCCAGGAGGTAGAAGGCCTAATAGGGTTTGTGTCGCAGGATGATTTGCTAATTGAGGAGCTAACCGTTTTCCAAAACCTCTATTACAACGCCAAGCTTTGCTTTGATAACTACACGGAGGAGGAGGTTGTAAAGGCCGTGAGCGATATGCTAATGAGCCTTGGGCTATTTGAGATTAAGGATATGGTGGTGGGTTCACCCCTAAACAAAAAGATTAGCGGAGGCCAACGCAAACGGCTAAACATTGCGCTTGAGCTAATTCGTGAGCCAGCCATTCTGTTTCTCGACGAACCAACCAGCGGCCTAAGCTCCCGCGATTCGGAGAATATTCTTGACCTACTAAAGGAGCTTACCTTTAAGGGTAAGCTGGTTTTTGTGGTAATCCACCAGCCCTCCTCCGACATCTTCAAGATGTTCAACAAGCTGCTGATTCTTGACACAGGAGGCTACCTGATTTACAACGGCGACCCCATTGAGTCGATCATTTACTTCAAATCGAGGGTACAGCATGCCAACTGGAACGAGAGCGAATGTAATGTATGCGGTAACGTTAACCCTGAGCAGATATTCAACATTGTTGAGGCCAATGTGCTGGACGAATACGGCAACCCAACCCGCTCGCGTAAAACAAGCCCCAACGAGTGGTACGAGTTTTTTAACGAGACCACAAGTACAGACGAGCAAGAGGTTGACCTGCCACAAAACCTCCCAAAGATCTTATTCAAAATACCCGGTTGGTTAAAGCAGCTTAAGGTATTTGTTGAGCGTGATGTGCTTAGTAAGATTGCCAATAAGCAGTACATGATCATAAACCTGTTTGAGGCACCACTGCTGGCATTTTTGCTGTCGTCCATCATTAAGTACTACAACGTTGACCCGGCAAACCAGCATGGGTACACCCTGCTTGAGAACAGCAACCTACCGGTGTACCTGTTCATGTCGGTAATTGTTGCATTCTTTGTGGGGCTTACGGTTAGCGCCGAGGAAATTATTAAGGATAGAAAAATTCAAAAACGGGAATCGTTCCTCAACCTTAGCTGGAGCAGCTACTTGATGTCGAAAATATTTATTCTTTTGGCACTCTCGGCATTCCAATCGCTTCTCTTCGTTCTTATAGGCAACAGTATCCTTGAGATTAAAGGGATGTACTTTGAATACTGGCTGGTACTTTTCAGCACTTGGTTCTCGGCCAATATGTTAGGGCTGCTTATATCCGACAGCTTTAAAACGGTTGTAACGATATACATCCTAATCCCATTCCTGGTAATTCCACAAATTATTCTCAGTGGCATTATCGTTAAGTTTGAGAAGCTAAACCCGGCCATTTCGTCACCAAGTAGCATACCCGTATACGGTGAGGCTATTGTGGCACGTTGGGCATATGAGGCGCTGGCCGTGAACCAGTTTAAAAACAATAAGTACCAAAAGCCCTTTTACTACCTCGATGAGGCAATGAGCGTATCGGACTACAAAAGGAACTATTGGCTGCGTACCCTCCAGAACAAGGTTGCCGTTTGTGAGAGGAATTTGAACAACCCCGATAGAAGAGATGAGGTTGCTAACGCGCTAAAACTATTACGGAATGAGTTTGAATACGAATCGAAAAGCCCAAGCAGCTCGCAATACCCATTTAAGCTTGCCAACAATCTATCCATTGAGAACCTTGACCAAAACCTAATAGACGAGATAAACACTTACCTTGAACAGCTTCGAATATACTACGTAAGGTTATACAACAAGGCTAGCGATAGGAAGGACAGCATTATCAATTCGTACCAGCAAACGCCCGAAGAGAGGGAGCAGTTTCTTGCGCTTAAGCGCAACCACTTCAATGAGAGCCTTAGCGAATTTGTGAGAAACTCATCGGAGGTAGAACGGATAATCGAGTACAAAGGCAGACTTTTACAGAAACTCGACCCCATTTACCTGTTGCCAGAGAATAGGTTTTTACGAGCACATTTTTACGCGCCTGTTAAGCAGCTATATGGCCACTACTATAGCACGTTCTGGGTGAACATTATTATTATATGGCTCTCGTCAATTATACTTTACGTAGCTCTTTACCTTAGGCTGCTAAAACGATTACTCGACTGGCTGGAGAACCTATTTGCAAAAGAAGGGGAAACATAATCCCCCCCTCTCTTGCGATTCGTTAACTCCTGGCTACAGCATTAATTATCTTCAAGGTCTTCCATATCCTTTTGCAGAGCCGCCATCTTAATGGCGGTTACAGCGGCTTCAACACCCTTATTGCCATGCTTACCCCCTGCCCTATCCTTGGCCTGCTCAAGGGTGTCGGTAGTTAGCAATCCGAATATAAAGGGGATGTTGTAATTCATGTTCAGCTCGGCAATGCCATGTGTTACCCCTTGGCATACATAGGTAAAGTGAGGTGTTTCGCCTTGAATAACACACCCTAGGCAAATCACCCCGTCCAAGTCGGCATACTCAGCCATGAATTGTGCCCCCAAAATAAGCTCGAAACTGCCAGGCACATGCTTAACCAGCAGGTTATCCTCCTTTGCCCCATGGGCAATAAGGGTTTCGTAAGCACCCCGTAGAAGTTCATGGGTAACTTCGGAGTTCCAGTCTGAAACCACAATCCCAAATTTCATCTTTTTGGCAGAAGGTACTTTGGTTGAATCGTAATTGGAAAGGTTCTTAAGGTAAGTTGCCATCGCTATGTAATTTTGTTTGGTGCAAAAATAAAGAAAACCAACCTGATGAGGTTGGTTTTAGATGTAAAAAAGGCTAAATAATTATTTTTTCAGGTTAACCCGCGTGATGTACTTCTCAATTTCACGAGCTTCGGTAGACCTAGGAAATTTATTCTTAATCGCTTCGTACTGCTTTAAGGCCTCGCTGTTATTACCAAGCTCTTCAAGAACAATACCAGCTTTAAGCAGGAAGATAGGTGAGGTAAAATCGTTCTCGTTGGTGTTTGCGGCTCTTAGGTAGAACTTAGCCCCCTCCTTCAGGTTTCCAACCTCAACGTAGCAGTCGGCTAGCGCTCCAAATGCAACCGACTTAACCATCATATCCTTAGTGCTAAAACGCTTAAGATGATCGATAGCGCTATCAAAATCACCCAGCTCGCGGAATGAAATGCCCGCATAGTAGTGCGCTAGGTTTCCAACTTTCGATGGCCCATAGCTATCAATAATATCTAGAAAACCAAGGTAGTTGCCATCACCATGAAGGGCAAGATTAAACGAATCGCGCTCGAAGTATTGCTCAGCAGCAAAAATCTGTGACTGAGCCTCCTTTTCCATTGGAGCAATGTAAAGCCTAGTGTAACCCAAGAAAGTACCAACAATCACAATTACAGCTAGCACGATTATGGTTAAGCTCTTTTGGTTATTCTCAATATACTGCTCGGTTTTTGTTAATGCATTCTCCAATGCTTCTGCGCCTGTATCATGCGTTTCCTTCAGTTTATCTTTTGCCATAGCTAAATAAATAATGAATTATAGTTTATTACGATTTCTGCTCAACAAAAATTGAACGTGCAGTTCTATGCATTTTCAATTGGCAAGCGCAAAAGTAATGGTTTTTCGCTAATGGTGAAATATTTGCCACAATTTTTCTTGTGCGTTTTTCTGTTTACCTTTGCATATCCATAGCAAACAGCCCAAACCGATGCACCTCAAAGAACTTAATACGCTGAATTTTAAAACATACAGCCACGCTGACCTTAAGCTTCACCCTAAGGTCAATTGCTTTGTGGGCAACAATGGCGTGGGCAAAACCAACCTGTTGGATGCCATCTTTTACCTCTCGATGTGCAAAAGCAACTTCAACTCCACTGATTATCAAAACATACGCCACGGCCAAGATTTCTTTGTTATCCAAGGGTTATACAGCAGGCAGGAAAAAGAGGAAGGCATATACTGTGCCGTGAAAAAGGATGTGGGCAAAACCTTTAAACGAAACGGAAAGGAATACGGACGATTAGCCGATCACATTGGTTTTATCCCCATAGTTATCATCTCTCCAGCCGACTCAAGCCTGATTCTTGACGGGAGCGATGAACGCCGAAAGTACATGAACGGGGTAATCTCGCAGTATAACCAACCATACCTCGATAATATCCTAAAATACAATAAGCTATTAGCCAATCGGAATAAGCTACTCAAAGAGAAATCGTATGGCTATGCGAACATCAAAGAACTATTCGAAGTAATTGATGACCAGCTAAATAATTTGGCCAAGCAGATATACGATCAGCGGCTAAACTTTGCGCAACAGCTAACCCCAATTTTTCAGCATTACTACCAAAGGGTTTCCAACGGTGGCGAGGAGGTTCGCCTCGAGTACCAATCGCACGTAGCAGAAAAACCTCTAAAGGAGTTGCTCACCGAATCGATTGATAAGGATAGAATGGTACTGTATACAACCAAAGGAATCCATAAGGATGATTTGGTACTTACCCTCAACGGACACCCCATAAAGAAGGAGGGCTCGCAAGGGCAACAGAAAACCTACCTGATTGCCCTAAAGCTAGCACAGTTTCATTTTATCGAAAAAATTTCGGGTATCAAGCCCATGCTGCTGCTTGACGATATATTTGACAAGCTAGACCTTGAGCGAGTTGAGCAGTTTATCCGGCTGGTATCCGATGATACCTTTGGGCAAATTTTTATAACCGACACCAACAAGAGCCGGCTCGATAGCATTCTTGGGCAAATTGATAGCGGGTACCATCTTTTCGAGGTGAAAAATGGTGAGGTGAATCTTGTTGACACCAAATAGAGGCTACTATGAATAATGTAATATCACTTGGCGATGCCATCAAAGAGTTTCTGAAGGAGTATAAACACCGCGATAAGCTCCAGGCATCGGAGGCTGTAAATGCTTGGCCTATAGTAATGGGAAAAAACATACAGGCGTTAACCCAAACAGTGTATGTAAAAGGAAACAAGCTTTATGTACACCTCAAGTCATCGGTGCTTCGCAGCGAGCTCATGATGCATCGGTCAAAAATTGTAAAGGCTATCAACACGCAGGTAGGGGCTGAGGTTATTAAGGATGTGGTGCTAAAGTAACCACAAAATCCTAGTCTAGTATCTCCTTCTGAGCGAAGAAAAACGACCACTCCTTCTGAGCATTCTCAGGGCTATCGGAGCCATGAACGGCATTCATGGTAACGCTCTCGCCAAAAAGTTTCCGAATTGTACCATCCTCGGCTTGGGCCGGATCGGTAGATCCAATGAGCTTTCTAAACTCCTCAATGGCATTTTCCTTTTCAAGCACAAGGGCAACCACTGGCCCCGAGCTTATAAATTTGGTAAGCTTTCCGAAGAACTCCTTACCCTCATGCATTGCATAAAATCTCTGAGCATCAACTTCACTTAGCTGTATCATCTTCATTGCCTTTAGGGCAAATCCAGCCTTGGTAATTATATAGATAATCTCACCATAATGATTCTTTCTAACGGCTCCAGGTTTTATCAGTGCAAATGTTCGCTTACTGTTCATAACGGTATGTATTTTTAGCCCAAAATTAGGATTTTTTTATGGCAACGGGTACACGATTTTATATTAACTTTGATTTTTAAAAATCACACAAAAATAATGCAGAAGATTTCGACGAGTAATGCAAATATAATCAAGAACTTAATTGCTTCAAAGGAACAAATAGTCATCACCTCGCACCATAACCCCGATGGCGATGCCATTGGGTCGGTTCTTGGACTTCACCACATACTAAGCGCAATGGGATGTAGCAGCATGATGATAATCCCAAATGAAATCCCAGATTTTCTGACCTGGCTACCCGGTTCAGAGAAGATTCTTAGATTCTCGAAAAACAGTAAAGCAGCAGCCGAGGCCATTAGTAGCGCCGAAGTCATTTTTTCTCTTGATTACAATAGCCCCAAGCGTCTGGAGGGAATGCAAAGCTATTTCGATCAATCAAGCGCCATAAAAATCCTTATTGATCACCATCCCAACCCCGATAACGTATTTCAGTGGACACTCTCCGATACCCGGGCCAGCTCCACCGCAGAACTCGTATATGAGTTTGCTACAATATTGGATATGGAAAGCCGCGTAGATGAAAATGCAGCACTGTGTATTTACACTGGCATTATGACCGATACCGGATCGTTTAGCTACGCCTGCTCAAACCCTAGGACTTTCGAAATTGCGGCAAAATTAATTGCAAAAGGGGTTAAGGGAGAGATGGCGCAGCAGCTGGTATATAACAACTTTTCCGAGAGCCGCATGCGTCTACTTGGCTATTCACTCGAGTCAAAAATGAAGGTTTTCCCCGAGTTTAGGACTGCCTTCATATCCCTTACCCAAGAAGAGTTGAAACGATTTAAATACAAGATTGGCGATACCGAGGGGCTAGTAAACTATCCGTTATCAATAAAAAACATCATTTTCTCTGCCCTTTTTATTGAGAATAAAGGTTTTGTGAAAGTTTCGTTGCGATCGGTTGGGGAGTTTCCTGCCAACAAAATATGCGAGGAATTTTTCAGTGGCGGAGGCCACGTAAATGCTGCCGGCGGTAAATCGTTTGCCACAATGCAAGAAACCGAAACAAAGTTCGTTGAAATACTAAAGCAATATCAAAAGGAGCTAAACCAATGATAATTCTTCGTAAAATAGCCATAATTCTTTTTGTTACTATAGCAACAGCGGCCTGCAAAAACAGGCCGAACAACTTGCCCAAAACGCCAGTATCGGAAGCAAAGAAAAAGTTCGAGGTGGTGAACCGTGCATTGGTGGATAAGGATAGGGAGCGGATTGAGGCATACATCAGCAGGCACAGGCTCGAGGGGATGGAAGAGAACAAATCGGGGCTGTACTACCTAGTTTGGGGTGAGGGTCATGGTCCCAAAGCAAAAGCAGGCGATATAGTGCTGATTAGCTACAAAATAAGTATGCTTGACGGCACCGAGCTATACAGCTCCGAAACCGATAAGCCTAAAGAGTTCTTAGTAGGAAAAGGCGGAGTTGAAGCCGGGCTTGAGATGGCAATTCTACATATGCAGCAGGGCCAGAAGGGGAAATTTATTCTACCCCCCCACCTGGGCCATGGATTGCTGGGCGATAGCGACAGGATACCCCCTATGGCTGTGCTGGTTTTTGATGTTGAACTACTAGCGATAATTGAAAGTTAACCGAAATTATTTACCTTTACACATAAAATATAGTGAAACCCATACCGAGGCTTCCATGAGATACCAAAAACTTTTTCCGCTTGCGCTCGTTGTTCTACTTTGGAGCTGTAGCAACGAATCGAAGATATTCCCAGGATTTTCTGTAACCAAAAGCAACATTCACTATCAACGAGTATCCTTAGGTGAGGGTGAGCATAAAGCCGTGCCCAGCAACTACGTTACAGTGCAAATTGCTTACCGCACTCCGCAAGACTCCTTATTTTTCCACGGCCTAAGAACATTTCAACTTACCGAGCCCCAGTTTCCGGGATCGATTGATGAGTGCTTTGCCATGCTGGCCAAGGGCGATAGCGCAACATTCTACATCTCGGCGTACGACTTTTTCACCCAAACCATTGAAACCAATCTTCCTCGCTTTTTAAATCCCGACGATTACCTCAGGGTTGATATACTTATGCTCGATATACTTAGCGAAAAACGTTATCAGCAGGAGAAAGAGATTTTTTTGAACTGGATTGAAGACTTTGGTGAGTACGAACAGGTGATACTTAGGCAATACATCGAGGAGCAAAATCTTGATTTTGAAAGCACACAGTCGGGGTTGCACTACATCCCAATAACCAGGGGGCTTGGCAAACAAATTCAGGAGGGCGATACGATCACCGTTCACTACGAAGGACGCTTCTTCAACGGCAAATACTTCGACTCCACTCGCAAGCGCAACGAACCCTTTCAGTTTGTTTACGGACAAAAATGGCAGGTTATCCCGGGGCTCGAGGAGGCAATTGGCATGATGTACCCTGGAGAAAAATCGTTGTTTATTCTCCCCTCGTACATCGCCTTTGGGCAAGGAGGAAGCTCAACGGGAATTGTTCCCGCATTTACTCCGGTTGTTTTCGAAGTTGAAATAGTAGAAGTTAAACCAAAAAATCAATGAGATTTTTAAAAATAGTTCTTCTCGCAGCTACTTTTTATGGACTTTACAGCTGCGAAGATTCACTAACAGAAGAGAAACGGGTTGCTAACGAGCTAACCATTCAAAATTATCTTACCAGCAACAATCTCGAGTTCGTGAAGCACGACGGGGTATTTGTAACCATTCTTTACAAAGGCTATGGTTACCATGTTGTACCTGGCGATTCCATAGGATTCTGGTACGTTGGCAGAACGCTCACCGGAAATGTCTTCGACACAAACATTAGTGAAGTTGCCGAAGAGGTTGGCATAAACCCCGAGGCCAGAAACTTTAGTCCAGTTGAAATTGTTGCCGGAAACGACAACCTTATTCAAGGTTTATCGCGAGGCATTCCCCTATGCCGCGAAGGGCAATGGAATACTCTCTACTTCCCCTCTACTTTAGGTTACGGCGATGAGCAAGCGGGATCGGTTGCCCCTTGGACCCCGCTGGTGTTCGACATATTTATAATTTACGTTAAAAACGAAAAAATCATACAAGAGCACAATAATATCAATAACTTTGTGGCCAGTATGCAGGGTTTTGCACCCGACACCACGGGTATGTGGACAAGATACACTGCAGAGGGATCAACTCTTGAGTCGCCAATGCCATCTGATACTGCTTACGCATGGTATCGATTATCAACGCTGGATTTTAAACCCGTATTCGAGATTGAAAACGAAAACGAAGAGATTATCCTAAGCAACCAGCTTATTGAGGGTGTTAAGCTGGGCCTTATGAAGTTGAAACCAGGTGAAGCAATGCAGCTGGTTATACCCTCGCCACTTGGTTATGGTGTTGAAGGCTACCAGAACGTAATGCCCTACACCCCCTTATTTTGTGAGATTAGACTTGATAGCATTAAATAATAATACGAATTACGATGATTAAAAAGATTTTACTTTTTTCCTTAGCCTTTATTAGCATATTATCGTTTGTTGCATGCGAAGAGGAGGTTGACGAAGGGTACTCCGATGAATTGCTACGCCTTCAGGCCTACATGAGCATACACTACCCCAATGTTGAGCCAACGGCATCGGGCTTGTACTACATAATACTTCATGAAGGGAGTGGAGCAAGACCTCAGGCTGGCAACTACTTACTTTTCGACTATACCGGTCAGAACCTAAACGACATTGTTTACGAAACCACCATTAAGAGTATTGCCGAACTAAACGACATCTATTCAAAAACCACGCACTACGCTCCCAAATACCTAAAGTATAAGGATGAGCAAACTGTCCTAATTAAAGGGCTCGACGAAGGATTTTCGTATGTTAAAGAAGGCTCGGAGGTTAGATTTATCATACCATCGCCACTAGCATATGGTGCCAAAGCATACAAAACGCTTTATCCCTACTCTACCATTATCCTTGATGTTGAACTTCATGAAATCGTAACCGATCCTGTTCAGTTTGAGCTAGATCAAATATCGAACTACGTAGCGCAAAACTACCCCGACCTGGATGTTGATCAGGTAATTTCAACCATTACTGAGGATGGAGTGTACATACTGGAAGAATCGTTAACAGATGTTGAGGTTGATGAGGAGGAAGAGGCTACCGAACCACACATTGACATTGAGGACAACGACGTTATTTCTGTTGACTACACTGGCAGGTTCCTCGACCACTGGATTTTCGACACAAGCATAAAGGAGGTTGCCGAAGAGAATGGAACCTACCAAGCAAGCAAAACCTACGAGCCACTGAAGGTAACCATCGGGGGAACAGGTTTTATCGAAGGGTTTTCGCTATCGCTTAAGAAGCTAAAAACAAACTCGAAAGCTAAAGTGATCATACTAAGCAAGCATGCATATGGTGAGTATGGTTCGGACAACATCCAACCCTATACTCCACTTATTTTTGAGCTAGATGTTCACGCCAAAACAACCGCAGCAAATAGCAAATAAGCTTAGTACGATTGAATACCAAAGATGCTCGGCCGCTTATGCAGGTCGGGCATTTTGCTTTTCAGCTCCTTGGCCCGCTTGGTTATAACCAGCTCGGTGGGCATGGTAAGGTCTGTGGATATGTGCACAAGCGTATCGGGGTGTAAGGTGCTAGCTAACGACTCCAGCAGCTTGTTGTTACGATACGGTGTTTCGATAAAGAACTGGCTTTGCTTCTCCTCTCGCGATCGCTGCTCTAGCTGTTTAATCCTCTTGACTCTATCGTTTGGCTTTATGGGCAGATAGCCCACAAAGGCAAAGTTTTGGCCATTCATTCCGCTACCCATTAGTGCCAATACTATGGAGCTAGGCCCAACGAGTGGCACCACCCTCACCCCCTTTTGATGAGCAAGCAAGACCAGCTGAGCTCCAGGGTCGGCAACGGCAGGCACACCCGCTTCGGACATTAGCCCTACAGAAATGCCATTAAGCAACGGGCTGATGAGACCTTGTATTTCCTGAAATGTTGAGTGCTCGTTAAGTTCAAAAAAATTTAAGTTCTCAATTGGGTGGGGCATTCCTAGCTTCGAGAGGTACCGTCTTGCGGTTCGAACATCCTCAACAACAAAATGCTCCAAGCTGCGGGTTAGCTCTAAAACATACTCAGGAATAACATCTGCAATACTGTCGCTACCTAGGGTAGTGGGCAAAAGGAAAAGCTTGGCGCTCATTTATATAGATTCATTAAAATAGATTTAATCTAAGTAATGCCGATTGACATCCTCCCCACATCAAGGAGAGGATACTAAAATTAATGGGTAGTAAAACGTTACCCAAAAAATTTGCTATAATGCAACCTACTCCTCAATCAGTTCGTAGCCCACTGGAATAATGTACAACGGAATCTCATCATCGGGGCCACCAAGTAGTTGCTTCACCTGCTCATCGGAAAAAGAACCTACTGGTAAAGTTTCACCACGTTGTTGGATGTGAAGGTTAAGTTTTTCCGCCCTGCAGGGCGGGAAGACTTAAGTCGGAAAAAACACCTTGCTTTGTAAATTATTAACCATAAAAATTTACAACCTATGCAAAGGTATCATTCCAACACAACGACAAATGTACACATTCGTTGCGAACTGCAAAAAAGTAATTTGCCAATGAACATACCGGCAGCTCAGCTTCAGATTTCCAAAAACACGGTCTTTAAGTGGAAAAACCGCAATGGACAAGACAACAGAAGTTCCCGACCTCACACCATTCATTACTCCCTTTCCGCTCAGGAAAAGGAAATTATGAACTCCGCCCGCAGAAGTTCATGGCTGCCGTTGGAAGAAATTACGGAAGTGGCACAGCAGGTGAATCCGGCAGCATCACGTATCGCTGTGTATAGAACTTTACGGGAAGCAGGACTGAATAAAGTTCCGCAGCAGGAGAGGGAAAGGGCAAAAAAGTTCGAAGCGTATGAACCAGGTTACCCGCACAAAGATGTAACCTATTGTCCTAAATTAGATGGCGTGAAATGGTATTTATTCGTGGCTATTGACAAGGGCTACCCGACTTATCTTGTATGAGCTCTATGATGCTAAAACTGCTGAGAATGCTGAGGATTTTATTCACAAATGCCTGGCGCTTTACCCCTTTCAAATCACACACATTTTAACCGACAATGGACTTGAATTTACCAATACCCTTTCCTAATCTAAAAACGGAACAACATGTGCTAAACCTTCCAAGGTGGATGAGCTGTGCACAAAGGGAAACATTAAGCATCGTCTCACAAAACCCCATACACCCAAAACAAACGGCATGGTGGGAAGAGCTAACGGCATATCAAATCAAACACCATCCTCAAAGAGCAATATGCCAACAAGCAAAGCATGGAAGCACACCTCTTGGAGTTCCTCGTCTTCTATATTCTTGACAGATGACACGGAAGTTTGAAAAGGGAACTCGGTGTGAAAACGCCGTACGAAGCAGTTGAAAAACCTGTGGTGAGCAAAGCCAAACCATGGTATGAGCTGAAACCGGAAATTTTTTTTAGAAAAACCCTTGGTGTTTAAAATAAAGTCGTTAATTGGCAGCGTCATTTTAAGTCAAAGCAAGGTAGCTTTATCGAACAAGCTTGTGAAACTTGACACATAGTGGTTTAGTTTTTATGTTTAGGTTGGCTAAAATTTATGCTTAATCCACAACTTTTTAAAGTGTTCCCAAATCTTCTTAAGCCTATAATCAATAAGCATTACTTACTCCAACCCTTTGCCCGTTCCACGGCATCAGACCATTTGCGCTTTAAGTTTGCGCTTTGGGTGGCATCCATGGTGGCGTCGAATTCCTTATCCAGCTGCCACTGCTGTTTTAGCTCGTCGATATCTTTCCAAAAACCTGTAGCAAGACCAGCAAGGTAGGCAGCACCCAGGGCAGTAGTTTCAACCACTTTGGGCCTTATTACTGGTACGCGTAGCATATCAGCTTGGAACTGCATCAGCAGGTTATTGGCCGATGCGCCGCCATCTACCCGCAACTCGGTGATTTCCAAACCTGTATCGCTCTTCATAGCACCAATTACATCCATGGTTTGGTAGGCAATACCCTCCAGCGCGGCACGTGCAATGTGGGCACGGGTAGTGCCGCGGGTGAGCCCAACCATTAAACCACGTGCGTACTGATCCCAGTAGGGAGCACCCATACCCGTGAAGCTGGGTACAAAGTATACATCGCCATTATCATCGGCTTGCGCAGCAAGGGTTTCAATCTCTGCTGATGACTTAATAATGCCCAATCCATCTCTTAGCCACTGCACCACTGCACCGCCAATAAATATGCTACCCTCAAGGGCATAAGTGGTTTTGCCATCAATTTGCCAAGCAATGGTGGTTACCAAATTATTTTTTGATATGAAGGGCTTGCTACCAGTATTTTTAAGGATAAAGCAACCGGTTCCGTAGGTGTTCTTTACCATTCCCTCGTCAACGCACATTTGCCCAAAGAGTGCAGCCTGCTGGTCGCCTGCAATACCGCCAATGGGTACTTTCGATGCAAAAAAGGTGGTGTTGGTATAATCGTACACCTCGCTCGACGATGCTATACGGGGCATCATTGCAATAGGGATATTTAAAAGATTTAGCAGCTCCTTGTCCCATGCAAGCGTGTTGATATTGAACAGCATGGTACGGCTAGCGTTGGATACATCGGTTACGTGAGTTCGACCCTGGGTTAGCTTCCATACTAACCACGTGTCAACCGTGCCAAAGGCCAGCTCTCCCCTCTCGGCTCGTTGCCTCGCTCCGTCCACATTGTCGAGTATCCACTTTATTTTTGTACCGCTAAAGTAGGCATCGACCACCAGACCAGTTTTCTCTCTAATCATATCTGCCAATCCCTTGTCCTTGAGTTCGTCGCATAGCTCCGATGTTCGCCTATCCTGCCATACTATCGCATTATAAACGGGTTCGCCCGTTTTTCTGTCCCAAACAATGGTGGTTTCGCGCTGGTTGGTAATTCCAATCCCTGCTAGGTAAGTTCCGTTTATGCTTAGCTTCGATATGGCCTCGGCGGCCACTGCTACCTGTGATGACCATATCTCCCCAGGATCGTGCTCAACCCATCCGGGTTTAGGGAATATTTGGGTAAACTCTTTTTGGGCCACCGAGCGTATATTTCCATTGTGGTCGAAAAGTAACGCTCGTGAGCTGGTTGTGCCTTGGTCGAGAGCTAGGATAAACTGTTCCATACTACTTTTTAGTTGGGTTTCTTTTAAAAATCCGAAGATAGTAAACTCGTTTAATTATTGCAGAATGTAGCTCGATGCAATTTTTTCAAACTCCTTGATTTGCTCCTTTTCCCACTGCTCATTCTTACCCAGCTCTGCCGCCATAATCTTGGCAACTTTGGGGGCCACAAGCATTGCCTCGCGGGCATCGAGCAGCAGAGCGCGTACCCTACGCGAGAGGAAATCCTCCACGGTACGAGCCATCTCATGGCGTACAGCCCAAATCACTTGTGCTGCATAGATGTTCAACCTGCTGCTTAGCAACTGCTTGGTTTCGGAATCTTTCTCCATCATATCGACTAGTTGCTCCTTATCGCTGCCATAAAAGTAAAGCGGATCGTTTAGGTCTATTGCTGCCTGATAGCCGTGTAGTTTTAAGTTTTTAGTGGCCGTTTTTGTTCGTGCCCAACCCTTGGTTTTCTCAACCTTATCAATCATATCCTGCGCCATACGGCGAAAGGTAGTCCACTTGCCACCAATCATAGTGAAGAGGTGCGATTTGGTAACGGTGATTTTATGGCTTCGTGATATCTCCTTGGTTTTTGACCCCCCATTTTTTGGCGCAGCCAGTGGGCGCAATCCGGCAAATATGCTTAGCACATCGCTTCGGCTGGGCGCTTTGGTTAGGTATTTGGCCATTGTGGACAGGATAAACTTAATTTCCTCTTCAAGCGCAACGGGTTCAAGGCTAGGTGCATTTATGGGTGTATCGGTGGTGCCAACAACAATTTTGTCGTGCCAAGGTACGGCAAATAGCACCCTGCCATCATCGGTTTTGGGTATCATTAGGGCGTAATCGCTTGGTAGGAACGATTTGTTTAGCACTAGGTGAATTCCCTGGCTCGGACGAATAGTTTTACGCTGTCCCGGGCTATCCATTTGCAGAATATCATCAGCAAAAACCCCTGTGGCGTTTATTACGGCTTTTCCTTTTATAGTGTATTCTTTGCCACTCTCAATATCCAAGGCAACCACACCGCAAGCAAGTCCATTCTCGCCCTTTTTGATGTTATTTACCTGCATATAATTAGCGGCTATTGCACCATGCTCTACAGCTGTTTGTAGTGCATTGATGGCAAGGCGCGAATCGTCGAACTGCCCATCGTGGTATACCACCCCAGCCGAAATTTTATCCTGCTTTATGGTGGGCAACCTTTCGAATGCTTTCCTTTTTGATATCCTTAGTGAGCGCCCCAAGCTGTACTTGCCAGCAAGCAAATCGTAAAAGGTAAGGCCAACGGTGTACATCAGCTCATCGAAAAGCCCAAATGTGGGTATAACGAACGATTGGTTTCTAACCAGTTGAGGGGCATTCTTCAGCAATCGTCCTCGCTCAACACAAGCCTCACGCACCAATGCCAAATCACCTTGGGCTAAATATCTAACCCCACCGTGTACCAGCTTGGTACTTTTGCTCGATGTCGATTTGGTAAAGTCTGATTTCTCCAAAAGTATTGCGCTGTACCCTCTGGTTGCCGCCTCAAGGGCTATCCCTATTCCAGTTGCACCACCACCAATAATCACAAAATCAAATTCTTTATCGTTGCCCGCGAGCATTTCTATAGCCTTTTCTCTATTCATCTTCACTAAGTTTTTTGTGTAAATTTAAGCTACAAAAATAGTCATTAATGTTAAAAAACGAAAGATAACGAAAGTATAAAATTACGAATAGTTACTTTAGGGTGATTTTTATATAGAATGCAGTAGTTTTTTGTATTTTTGTTAGTCAAAAAAATAATATAGGCCGATGTCGAAAAGTATTGCCAAGCGGCACCAGTATATCCTGAATAAGCTTAAGGAGCAAGGATTTGTAAACGTGAATGAGCTAAGCGAAGAGCTTGATGTGTCGCTGGTAACCATACGTAAGGACTTAAAGCTTCTAGAGGATAGAAATCTGCTTCACCGAACCCATGGGAGTGCAACGCTTACCGATCCCTACATCACCGAAAGGAATATCCACGATAAGGAAAAGATTGGGGTAGAGCAGAAGCAGGGCATTGCAACCAAGGCGCTGGGCCTTGTCGATCCGAACGATAGCATTATTTTAGCCTCAGGATCAACCATCCTCGAATTTGCTAGGCATCTATCGGCAGTTAGCCCGCTTTCGGTGGTTACTGCTTCGCTAAATGTTGCTCAGGTTCTGAATATCCATCCCTATATTGAGATTCACCAGCTGGGAGGGACGATCAGAAAGAGTTCCAACTCGGCCGTAGGCCCCTTTGCCGAGCGAATGATGGAGGGGTATAGCTGCAATAAGCTGTTTGTTGGAGTTGATGGAATTGATCCCGACTATGGCCTTACCACCACTAACGCCCTGGAGGCATCATTAAATCAGGTGATGATAAGATCGGCCCAAAGGGTAATTGTGCTGGCCGACTCCAGCAAGTTTGGGCGTAGAGGATTTGGGCGGATATGTAGCCTCTCGGAGGTTGATGTAATAGTTACCGA
>Ga0334899_1000203_pt1 | contig 88590 bp, 85 predicted proteins | sample GraSluR3_MG_FD_207219 | JGI IMG/M metagenome (GOLD analysis project Ga0334899, IMG submission 207219) | Sludge microbial communities from methane-producing bioreactor in Wageningen University, Netherlands - Granular Sludge_8_08-R3 | ecosystem: Engineered > Bioreactor > Anaerobic > Unclassified ...
TTATTGTCTTGGAATATGGAATCGATCGTCCAAAAGAAATGGAGTTTCTCGTAAGTATAGCCAAACCAGATATCTGAATTTTCACTGCTATCGATGCGGTCCATAGTGAACAATTTGGAGATCCTGCATCTATCGCACGTGAAGAAATAAAAATGATTCAAAAAACAAAAGAAATAGCTTTTCTCAATTTCAATGACCAATATGCTATGCAATTAGCAAAACAAATAAAAATAGATCATTTCACCTATCAAACCGAAAGTCATACAACAAAATCTGATATTTCTTTCGACGATATTGTATTTACAAAAACGAACGAAATTCCAAATTCAGAATTTAATTTATATATAAAAGAAAAAAAACATACGATAACAACCAATCTTTTTGGAAAATCAAATTATGGTTATATTGGCGTGGCGATTGCTATTGCTGATATCGTCAGATACAAAGCGAGCAAAAACTTTTTTGGATGAAAAGAAAGTCACCATAAAAAAGATTTTAAAAACAAACTTTCGTTGGATTATACCTTACAACCAGGGAGATTTTCTGTGTTTCCTGGTATAAATAACACAGTTATTTTTGACTCAACATATAACGCATCGCCACTAAGTATGAAAAGCATAATTTCTACTGTTTGGTCACTCAAACAAGAGCTTTACAAAGAACATCCATTGTGGTTGGTACTTGGAGATATGAGAGAACTTGGAGATTTTACAGAACGCGAGCATAGATTGTTGGCTGCATACGTGAGTCAAGTCGCAGATCGTATTTTCTTGCTTGGAGAACAGATGACTTCCGTGATGGCTGACGAACTCAACAAAATCTGATATGAACCAAGCAAAATGTATAGATTTTCAAACTGCTTGGAGACTTCATCTATCCTGAAAAAAATGCTTGCAAACAAAGAATTCGAAGACAATGCTCCTCTCTTGGTTTTTAAAGGAAGCCAAAATACGATTTTCTTGGAAGAAACTGTAAAAGAATTATTGGAAAATAAAGATGACTCGAAATTTTTGACTAGGCAGTCAAAGTGGTGGTTGAGGAAAAAGGGAAAATGTTTGTTGGGGTAACAAGTTTTATAACTAATATATTCCTATGAAAAAACAAAAGTGGGAAATTGCCTTGGAAAAATTTCTTGTTAAACGAAAAAATAAAAAAGAAGTAATAGGAGCTATTGTTTGTGGTAGTTATATTACTTGAAATCCCAGTAAACATTCGGATATAGATATTCATATCCTTCTGGATGCGAAAACTTCTTGGAGAGAAAGAGGTAACGAAATTATTGATTGAATTCTGATCGAATATTTTGCAAACCCAACAAAAAGACACCATCAATACTTGGAAGAAGATCTGAAATCAAGAAGAAAGATAAATGCTCATATGTTTTGCACTGGTAAAATACTTTTTGATAAAACAGGAGAATTAAAAAAACTTGTTCAGTATTCAAAAAAATATTTGAAAAAGAAAAATCCAAAGCAAAACAAGATCCAAATTGAAATAGCAAAATATCATATTTGGGATATGTGTGATAATTTAGAAGAAGTTTTTGATTCAAAATCCGATGAATTTCATTTTGTTTTCTATAATTTCTTGAATCAAATATTTGAAAATTATGCAAAGTTTTTACAATTTGATAGTATACCAATACATAAATTAAGACGTTTCCTTGTAAATGAAAATGATAGGAAAAAATATCTCGTAAAAAATTTTCCAGATCAAGAATTTTCTAAAAAAATAATTTCAATAATTACTCCAAAAGATAAATCAAAAATGATGAAAGAATACCAAAAATTAACAAGGCACATTCTTGATAAAATGGGTGGTTTTAATATTGATGGCTGGAAATTAAAAAGCCCTGCTTAAATTTCCCCTATCCTTCATTAATTTCTTCAATCTGATCTCTGTATCTAATCTATAGCAAATCGTTTTTGTCAAAAATTATCTTGATATGATGATTAAAATTTTTATAATCTCGTATATAATACACAAATAGGGGTTTTATTTATTTTTGCAAGATAATGATTCAACAAAAAGATGATAAGATAATGCCGCAAACAACAATAGCTATGTTTGAAAATCAGAATATTAGAAGGGAACGATACAATGATGAACGATGGTTTAGTGTCGTTGATATTGTAAGCGTTTTGTCACAAAGTAGCGATGGAAGGAAATATCGAAACAAACTAAAACAGAGATTAAAAGAGGAATGAAGTGAGATGGTGACAAATTGTCACCAACTGAAATTCATGTCTTCTGATGGAAAAAAATATAACTCAGATGCCGCAAATACCAAAACTGTACTTCGTATAATTCAGTCTATACCATCACCTAATGCGGAACCATTGAAACAACGACTTGCCCAATTAGGAAATGAAAAAGTAGAAGAAGCCAATGATCCAGAACTTGGGATGCAAAGAGCTAGAAATAGAGCTATTGCAGTCTACAAAAGCAGATGAATGAATGATAAAGAAATTAAACAAAGACTTCAAACTATAGATATCAGACATGATTATACCGATGAACTCAAAGCAAGATGAATCAAAGATGGTTTGGAATATGCGTTACTGACAAATATTTCTTATACACGATCAGGTAAATCTGCAAAAGAATATAAGCAACTCAAATGACTTGTAAAATCCGATAATCTCAGAGATCATATGACGATGACAGAATTATTACTTACCTGACTTTCTGAAGAAGCAGGAAAAGAAATAGCCAAAAGTAAAAATGCAAAATGATTTAATGAAGTCCAAGACGCTCTTATTAAATGAGCAGATATAGCAAAAAATACTAGAGAAGATCTGGAAAATAAAATAGGAAAATCTGTTTTGATTGAAAATAATCGTTTAACTGAAAAGCAAAAGACATTGAGAGACAAAGCTAATAATCAAGAAAAACTTGGATACAACAAAAAATAAATAGCAAGGATAAATCACCTACCCTTCATCAATTTCTTTAATCTGGTCTCTTATCACGGCAGCTTTTTCGAATTCTCGAGCTTTGATTGCTTCGTCTAGTTGGGATTTAAGGTCTTTGAGGATTATTTCTTTTTCTTTTTTTGTCATACGTTTGAGTTTTTTCTTTTTGAACATATCGGCAGAAAATGTTTGGGTGAGATCTTCGTCGGTTTTTACGGATTCGAGTTCTTTGACATTTGATGTAGCTTTTTGTGGAGTGATTCCATGTTTTTGGTTGTGCTCGTCTTGGATTTTGCGACGACGATAAGTCTCTCGAAGAGATTTCACCATACTTTCAGTCATTTTATCGGCGTATAAGATAACTTCGCTGAGGGGGTTTCTGGCAGCACGTCAGATAATCTGGATCAACGACGTTGTAGATCTTAGAAACCCCTCTTTGTCTGCGTCTAGGATCGCGATAAGCGAGACTTCGGGGAGATCAATCCCTTCTCTTAGGAGGTTAACTCCTACGATAATATCTATTACTCCACTTTTGAGTTTCTTGATGATCTCCCAACGAGTAAAAGTATCAATCTCGCTATGCAGATAAAATGCTTTGTATCATTTGGAAACAAGAAAATTTGTCACTTCTTCAGAAGATTTTTTGGTCAAAGTAAGAAGCAATATTCTACCCTTATTTTTGATATGTTCATCCATTTTTTTGAGTAAATGCTCTAGAAAAGCTGGATATTGCTTATCTTCGTGTGGTTGGATATAATCTTTGAGATTTTGATACATTTTTACTAGTGTTAAGTTTTAAGTTTTAAATTAATTTTGTATTAAGTGTAAAGTTTGTAAAGAAAAAATCAATTCTATTTGTACTTTGATTTGACAAAACCAACCAAAAACACTATACTCAAACCATGAAAAAAATCAGAATTTTTATATATTCTATGGTTGCTTTTTTGTGAATAAGTGCAGGGACACAAACCCATGCACAACTTTCTGATTTTGGGAATCAACTTTTGAATATGAATATTCCTATTCACTCTATACTTTCTAGCACAGGAATAAACCGTTATGAGCTTACAAGATTATTAAATGCTGTGGAATGTAAGGATTGTGTTGTACCAAGCAACGAATATTTGTATAGATACACGAATTTGTTTTGGCAAAAATTCATAAAAGAACCCGGAAGAGATTTTGATGATATTTTGTACAGACAAGCTACGTACAACAAAAAAAGTTATTATTATTGTGTAGCTTATGTATGAGATAGAACATATATGAGATGATATCCAAAAGAGACAAGTCCAGTTTGTGCTGGACAATTTTGTGGAGAAAGATATACCACCAAAGCTGAATTTTTGCAAGTTATTATGAATATGATAGCAAAATATCTTTACCCCGTTTATGCTCTCAATCGAAATGAGGTAGAAAAACGAGTTGGTGGTTTGCGTAGCCGAAGTTATCAATATAAAACATTTACCAAAAATGATCTAGATACAATCAAGAAAAGATCCAAAGAATGCGGTAAAAACATATGTCCATTACAAGATTCAAACGAATTGAGTCTGTATCTCAAATACTGTATGTTCAACCTCAAAGAATGTGGTATGATTCCTTTTGAAAAAATCAAAGAATGATATCGGCCAGTAGCAGAACTTAATATTTTGTATAGACAACAAATAATAACACTAAATGATGCCATAAAATACAATATTAACGAGCGTGTTGATGGAAAACTTGCAATAGAAATACTTGGAAAAATAAATAGTCTGATTTGATGTTCTTTTGATAACGATTATGATTGTGATTGAATTCCAAATCACGAAGACAATTGCCCAAACACATATAATCCACAACAAAGAGATCTAGATTGAGATTTGATTGGAAATGTTTGTGATGATGATATTGATGGTGATGGGATTAAAAACCCAATATGAATTGTTGACGATAATGACAATATAAATATAGCTCTTTGGACAGCAGAAACAGACAACTGTTTGTTTGTTGTAAATAAGGATCAATCTGATACCAATAATAATTGAATTGGTGATGCTTGTGAGAAAACATCTTCAAAACTATCACTAAGTATCGCTATACAAAAAATGGAAGGAAGCTTACCAAAAACAGTTACTTTTGGTGCTTTAAGCAAGTGACCAGTTTCTAATTTAAGACGAGATTTTTGAGATTGAAGCATATGATCATGATCTCAAGTATCACATACTTATTTTACTCCAGGACTTTATACAGTTCGTTTATTTGCAAAATGAAACAATACAAATGATGCTTATGCAAAAACAACTGTAATTGTCGGTAGAGATCCCGAAGAAAAACAAGGATTGTATCCCATAAATAATTCACTTATTTGATCAATTTGATGAGAAGGTAGTTTTTCTTTGTCAGCTTTGGGTAAACACGACTCGTATCAACGAAAAATATGAGATATAGAAACAACTACACAAAACCCTGTCATAAAAAAGAAGTTTACCACAAATGGTACTTACCCAATAACAATAAAAGCTATAAGTAAATGAGAAATTGCTGCTGCTACTATGTTTTCTTTTGGTGTTGGTGATTACGCTTACTGAAGCATGCTTACACCATCAACAATTATTCCAGAAAAGTTTGAAACAATTCGTTTTGAAACCAAGTTATCAAATTTTTTACCATGATCTATCTCTCGTATTTTTCGAGATTTTGGTGATGGAAACAAACTAGAAACAACCGAAACAATAGTAAGCCACGACTACAAAACTGTTGGTAGAAAAGTTGTTTTACAAACAATATTTCTTCGCGATGGAACAAAATTACAAAATATGGTAACGTTGTTTGTTACGTCAACCAACTTATTTTCTTCTTACTGATTACAACTGCTTCCATCGTCTTTGGACTTGTGAACATTTCAATCGTTTAATTTTAAAGTACTACCTTTGGGAGACTCTTTTGCTGACCTTATTTTTGCAAATATTATTGCATGAGATTGAACGTCAAGTATATTTGACCTCAAAAGCCGTATAAATTTTCCACTTGAAAACAAACATATCTATCAAAACCCTGGAATTTACTATCCACAAACAAATATATCATTGGATCAATGTTCTCAGTTGTCTGCACAATCAACATTAGCAGTTGGATGACTTGATTTTTGTATGCAAGCAATGTTGGACTGATCTATAAAAAAATATACTTGTGATATGGACTGAGATGGTATTCCTGATATCTGTGACAGCGATATAGATGGAGATTGAATGCCAAATTTATTATGAATGATAAACCCTGACCAACCAAAAAACTGTAATTATCTTGAAACCCTAAAAGATCCAAACCAAAAACTAATAAACACAGACCTACTAAAAACACATTTTAAATGAATTTGTTCTTTAGATAACGCTCCATTTTCTGCAAACCCAAATCAACTTGATTTGAATAAAAACCAAATTGGAGATGCTATGGAAAATGATTTTGATAAAAATTCTATTAATCGATTAACTCCTATAATAGATACAGATTGAGATGGAATTCCTGATAAAGATGATCTTTGTCCTCTTATCCCAGAAACATGGAATGGTATTGCTGATTACGACTGATGTCCTGAAATATGATTAGAACTATATTGTGACAACAATTGGACTCCTGTGTGAACACCATCTCCATTTGATACTAGCACTATTTCTATAGGTGTTATAATTCCGCAAAACACAACAATAACCACAGACATTATTTTGCCAGATTGAACAACAATACCAGCTTGAACAACATTGATAAATAATATTATAATTCCTAGCAACACTACTCTACCAGCTGATACAACATTCCCTCCTGGAACAATACTTCCTGGTTGAGCTACTTTACCTGATTGAACAGTTTTACCACCAAATACTGTTTTGGATTGAAACACCACTCTGCCAAAAGACACATTTCTACCTTGAGACAATATAACAACAGATTATGAAAATATTATTGAAGATTTAATTATTTCATGATGAGCTAGCTGCTGAAATTGAGAACAAGATCCTTGAGAAAACTGTTTTAATTGTCCTCAAGATATGGAAAATTGTTTGTTTACATCTACTGCCCCATGCCTTCAATGCCCTTGTCCATTTGTAGATATAAATAGCGATCTTAGCAACAAAGATATTGTAAAAGCTGTATTACGAGATTATCAAAAAAAGTACCCGTGGGGATACTCTCTAAATTTTCCAATTTTTTATTAGAATAATTATTCTTTTATTGCGGCAACAGGACACGCTGCTATTGCATCTTTTGTAGAAGATATTTCTTCTTCTGTTTCTGGTTGTTTAATAATATGAGACATCCCATCTTCTACTTTAAAAATAGATCAAGCAACGCTTTCACAAACTCAACAACCAATACAATTTTCATCTACAAGAACCATTTTGATAAATTATAAAGTAAAATTATTCTTCATCACTATCGTCATCAAACAAACCTTTTAATGATTTTCTATTACTAATTTCCTTTAAAGTTTTTTCATCAACAACATTGATTATTTTGGTTTTTCCTGCATTTTCTTTTGCTTTTTTAATTATAGTGACTAACATAAAAACCAATCAAGCCAATAAATATAACCAAGTAAAGTAATATATTTTTGACAATCATATTGTTGCAGTAACATTATTTACTACTCAAATAGTATTACCTATAGAAAAGTATATGGTTGTAATAACAGCCAAAAAAGCAAAATTAATAAGCGAATCATTGTCTCTAAATCACAAAGAATTGATTACTTTTGTTTTAAATCTAAAACTCATATTCCAACTCAACAAAAATCACAAACTAATAAGTAAAATAACCATAGTAGTAAAGAAAGATCAATGAAGAATCCAGATTCCATATCATTGTCAAGCAACAGGAGAAACTTTAATAATTGGAAAAAATATCAATAAAAAAGCAAGACCAAACAAATACAAAACAAAAGATTTTTGTTGCTTGGTAAACCTGGTAAATTTCTGTAAAATAGTCATTACCTGATGTTTAAGATCTTTTTTATACATAAATACACAATAAAGTATAAAACATTTTTTTTGTATATAGTGTTTTCTTTCTTTATTTCAACTCCTAACAACAAACAAAAAAACCTTCTTTTATTTAGAAGGCTCGTTTTGTATGCTATAAGTCATAGGATCATGGAGATGAAGACTGACTATTGATTTCATAAAATGGGTTTCAACGAAATTCATTTTCCATTTGTCATTCTTTTACTATTTTTCATACCTCAAATATTTTTTTAAATAATTCGCCAGCTTTATTAAAGACTTTTTTTGTTGAATATTCTTCGGATAATTCGACATTCATTGATTTTATAACATAAGGGAAACTAACCAACAATCAAATACAAAGAATTATACCAATCACCATAAATCTAATAGAATTCCATCATTTTTTCTTTTGATCCTCTTTTCATCAACTAAATATAAAAAAGAATATAGCGCGAAAAAATGAGTATAAACATCAAATAAGTACTACAATCACAATTATAGCAAAAACAGTAAGTAATATATCTTCCAAAGAAACTTGTTTATAAATATCTGGCATAATTATTGGTTAATAGTAAAAATTATAAACTATTAATCACAACTATTTTTCCTCTTTTTTAGTTTTTGCTGTTCTTGTTCTTTCTGTGTAAAATTTTTGGAAAAGAGCATCTTTTGTTTCTGCGTACAAAATTTTAGCTACTCTTTCTGAAAGTTGAGCTCCTTTTGAAATCCAAGACTTGATTGCCTCTACATTTACTTCAACTTTGTGAGCCAAAGGGTCAAACCAACCAAAAACTTCCATAAATGAAGATTTTACTGGTTTTGTGTGTTCTGTAAGAACAACTCTATAGAAAGGCCTACCCTTTCTTCCTTGTCTTGATAATCTAATTTTTAACATAAGATAAATTTAAATATTAAAGATAAATCGTTTATTATTAAAACAGCTATATAAATCTAAATTTCAATCAGATTATATTTCTATTTGTGTCTCTATAAAAAACTATTTCAATTTTTCTCTAGATGTGTGTGTTGTGTGTTTTTTGTCTTTTTTACAATATTTTTTAAGCTCTAATTTTGGAGTAACTGTTTTGTTGATCATCGTTTGGTAGTTAGTAGCTCCACAATCTTTACATTGCATAGCCACGATGATTCTTCCTCCTTTTTTCTTTGCTGCCATAATTTCACAAATTAAAATAAATAAAATATATTGAATGACGAGATGAACAAATAATTAGCACCGGGCAGATTTGAACCGCCGACCTCGCCCTTATGAGAGGCGCGCTCTAACCAACTGAGCTACGGTGCCATAATTTTAGAAGTTCGGTGAGGGCGGGATTCGAACCCGCGAGACGATCTCTCGTCTGACTCGTTAGCAGTGAGTTGATTTCGACCACTCATCCACCTCACCTTGTGATTTTTTTGCAACAAAAAAATCGCAGTGTTTTATCATATAGTTAATTGGTGTTGAATTTCAAGCCAATTTAAGTATTGCTTGTGTATATTTATTTTGTAGTATGAAAATATGGCAAATGAATTTTGAAACATTTGAGAATGATTGGATGTTTGATGATCACCAAGACAGAATATAAACCAAATAACTGAAGAAGCTGTCAAAAGAATCCAAGAAGAATCAAAACAAGCAAAACAAGCCCACCAACAAATACAACAAGACAAAAAAGCAAACAATAAATTAGCAATATTCCTTACATTTTTACTAAATACAATCAAAGAAGAAAAACTAATAACACTTCTTTATGAATTATTTTTCAAAACAAAACATCATTCAACATGAACAACATATATTAGGAAAAAAATAAATACAATTGTTGTAATCTGATTTTTCTTTCCTTTTTATATAAAAGAAGCAAACAAAGCTTGAATAGACGCTCTATTTGAAGAATTGCTTTCAAAAGAACCAATGAATTTAACATGATACATAAACTATATAAAGAAACTATCAAACAAATATCATGACAATATACCTTTGGATTCTGAAATACTTATTAAGTTTTTAATCAAAATAATTGAATATTACAAACTTCACGACGTTAATTCACTAGACAAAGAACAATTTGATAACTTTGTATTGCATGTAAAAAACGAATTATATAATTAAACATATTTTTTATTTTTTGTCAAATCCATTTTAAATAAAAAGTGGATTTTTTTTGATTGAAAAGCTTTTTGGGTTATAATCAAATTGAATATTTTATTTATCATAAAACGATGAGTAATATCGAAATAAAAGATATTAAGATACAAAAGGAGTCTAAAAAACCAAATGTTGATGTTGTCGATAATTTTGATACGTTTGAAAACGAATTATCTTTAAACAATATATCAGACCCCGTAACCCAAGCAGAAATTCGCAATTACTGAACTTCTTTTATTTTTTATAATAAACAAAATAAAGCACTTTTTTCTATAAGATGAGAACGCAATTTAATAGTATTTCTAAATCAGTTTTATGACAAATTAGAATCAGAAGAAAAAAAAACTTTTATTGATCTAAACAATTTAAAACTTGAAATATTTTCGTGAAATCCAGATATAATTGATAAAAAAGAACAAGAAAAAATAGATATGATGTCAAAACACATAGATATAAATTCTGTTAGATTGACTACAGAAAAAATGAGAGAAACACTAGAAGATCAATTAAAATATACAAGCGGACAATGAATCAGATTTAGTTTTAAATGAATAAAGAATCCAAAAGAAGAAAGAGAATTTCGAAAACAATATCAAAAACAAATAAAATCACGCCTAAATGATATTAAAAAAATTGAAAGAGATATAGAAAAAATAGAAAAATGATGAACTGATTTTGAAGTTATAAACCAATATAGGTGAGAAAACAAATTGGTTTATTTGTCAAACATGCTAGATAAACTAACATCAGAGGTTTTGTATATAGATGATGCTTTAATTTCACTAAATTACTGAAATTTACCAAACACTCCTTATTTTGATTATAAAATCAGAGGAAGAAGAGAAGCAAAAAAACTAGCAGAATCTATGAGCAAACACAATTCAGAACTTATAAAAATAACAAGCTTAACTCAAGTTGCTGCTGGAGAAAGACTTCGCCAAGAAGATTTAGATTCTCTAAACAACTATCTTAAATGAGTAATTGATGGCAAAATAAACCCAGCAACACAAGCTTTTACACCAGAACAAGAACGTGCATATAAATATTTACAAACAGTAGATCCGACTTTACAAAGCACTTTTGGAACATTACCAGCAAGCTGAAACATATCTAGTAGAAATATTTGAAATATTAACGCATGAGTCACTACCTGAGTCGCAAATGCAAATAACACATGAAATATAAATACCCCTGGATGAATTACTTGAGGGATTGATTCTCCTGAAGCTCAACAAACATCAGAACAACAAGAATATAAAGATCGAAATGAAGCTTTGGCAAACTGATGAGCTTACTGATTGTTGGACCACACAACAAAATGATTTCAAGATCAATCTCCAAGAGCACAGCAATTTTATAGAAGTTTTGGTAATGTAGCTATAGCTGCATGAACTATTTTTGTATGAGCAAAAGTTCTCAAATCTCTTTGGAGAATTGTAACAGGTAAAGCTGACTGAACCAAAAACGAACGAGCTTGGGTTCTTTGAACAGCTTGAGTACTTTTGGCAACAGCTGGTAGACCACAAGATCTTTTTAGAGGTGGATATCCGTCAGAAATGTTGGCTAATTTTTTCAATCGAGTTGGTATTGGGAAAAAAACTAACTCTCTTGAAACCACTCCACAAGCTGTAGTAGCTGCTATGGCATTATTTAATGGGAAAAATTATGGACAAATAAGAGATATGCTAACTCAAGAAAACTGAAAAATGAAAATAGACTCAAACAAATATGATCAAATGATTGTTGAATTAAATACAATTATTGCAGAACCTAACTCTACTACAGAACAAAAAGAAAGAGCAAAACTACAATTACAATTTTTACAAAGTGTTGGTAAAGAAGATAAAAATGGTTTTGTAGATCACGCATTGACAAGCGTTGGACTTACTTGGGAAGAAATCAGCAACACAAGCAATAGAGAAAAATCTTTTGATAAAGATATAAGTAAAGTAATGGAACGTATTGTTTTTATTAATCAAAAAATGTGAAATCCAAACAACCCTTACCAATCTACAAATCCTGAAGTGGATGAAAAAATTAAAAGCTATATAAGTAGCTGAACACCTAGTTTGGAAGACCTAGAAGCTATGGGAGCATTTGAAAAAGCTGTAAATATTCCAGATGATGAACAAACAAGACTTAGAACAATGGTTGATTGATTAAACATAACAGACGAAAATAAAAAAAATCAGATTTTACAAGGATTATATCAATTCTATATTGATCGACCTACAGACGAGACAACAAAAAAACAATTAGAAATAGAAAATGATTGAGGTCGCATTAGTTTGTCAACATATGGACAAAAAACTAGGATAAATTTGGAAAATAAAGCTATTTTAGCAGAAGGTTGATCTATTAATTTTGCCTCTACAAAAGAACTTTTGAAAGCTGCAAGTTTAACTAATAGACTAAAAGAAATCACAAAAGATAAGAACATCTGAGATAAAGAGAATCCTTTTAAAATAAATAGAGGAAACATAAAGTTTGATGATACAGAACGATTTGAGCCACGAAAATTAGACACAAAAATGGTAAAAGAAAATAGTTTAAGAAACATTTCCCCAACATTATCTGATAAAAAAGATCAATATATTTCATATCTCAATGATCGATGGAAACATAGAGAAAATCCAAACTATCTTCCAGTAGTTACTGCTACTGCTGTTGTAACAGCCACCGCAACAGAAATTGAAACCAACCCAATTAGCTGATCAGCTAACGAAAATCCAGAAGAAAAGATCGAAGAAGAAGTTGAAGATGATATCGAAGAAGAAATTGAAGATGATCTTGGACAAAATATTGAAGATACTGTTGAAGAAGAGGTTCAACAAGATAAAAGACTAGAAAAAGTTGATAGTAAATATATAAAACAAATAAGAGATGATATCTTTGAAATACTTTGATCTAAAGATGTTGTAACAATGTCTGATGAAACAAACCCTATTGTAAAAATATATCAGGGAGAATCAAAACCTAGTATTTATATAAATATAAATGACGTTATTGACTTCAATGATAATGGCTTTTCTATAAACAAAGATAGGTTGAAAAAAGCTGTTGAAACAGAAAGCAAAAAAGAAGCATTAGCCACAAAAATAAAATATAAATCATACCCATTAGATGAACTTTTCCCTGAAGAAAAAAATAATATAATTTATAAAACTTATTTTAAAAACTTTAGACTAAATAAATTAATTTTTGATAGAACAGATACTAAACTTTCTCAAGAAAAAAAAGATACTATTTTATTAACAATAGATAATTTATGGTCAAATGAAGAATACCACAAAGACATAGAAATAAAAATCAATGATGTATCAGAATGATATATATTAAACGAAGAAAAATTCAAAAATAAACTTAGAGAAATTGTAAAATATATTATTGAAACATATTATTAACAAAAAAATCAATTGAATATAATTTCCAAACTACTAGTATAATGCTGGTAGTTTTTTCTTAAACAATAAATTATGCAAATAAACAAAAATCTGAATATATATTGAACAAACGTATTGATAATCGGCAATCGATCCTATAGAAATTTGGGAGACGAGTTGATTTTGGCGTGAACTATCAAACTTTTGCAACAACAAGGCAAAAAAGTTTTTGTGCAAGCATATGATCACAAGTGGCTGAGGGGATTTCTGGAGGGATTCGTAGATGTCTCGGATATCACCTTTCTCACAGAAATCCCCAAAGGTATCAGATCAATTTTCTGGTATATTTTTGGTGCAAAACGGCAAGAACTCTGGGAATACAGGAAAATTGATAGCGTAATTGTTGGTGGCGGAGAAATTTTTACCGAGGAAAACCCCAATTCTTATCGATACCGACTCGTCTCCCTGTTACCAATCTTGACGAAGAAAATGATCGTGAAAACCAAAATCTATCTGATGGGAGGAATCCAAATCCCACAAAAAAATCTGAATACAAAACTATTCAAAGAATTTCTGAAACACGTAACTCATATCTACGCAAGAGACTTGGAAACGGTCGACAACCTCAAATCTTTTGGCTACAAAAATGTGGAATTTTTTATGGATACAGCTTATTTTACTTGGAATTGGCCTACTCACGTACAATGACGTGCAAAATATATAGTAGTCAATGTAAACAAAAACGGAGAAAAATTTTTGGATAAAATAGTTCAAGATATAGAAAGTTATGCAAAAAAATGATATCATATTTACTATGTCCCTGTCAGCAAAGGCAAAAACTTGGAATATAGCGATATCAAATATTATGACATACTAAAGAAACATTTCAAAATGGAAATTTTAGATCGAGAACATGATTTTGCTAGTTTTGTAGATGTTGTAAAAGGTGCAGAAATTGTGATTAGCACAAGATTACATCTTTTCTTGATCGCATCATTTTTGGGCACAAAAACTAAAGTTTATCCTTATCAAAAGAAAATTTTGAAGATGCAAAAAGTTTTGAAAGAAATAAAGTTATAAAGTCAGTTTTTTTGTTTCTTGTAGTTTTTTTCAACAAAAATAAACAAATATATCATAAGTGAAGCCTTTATATTTTAGGCGTAAAAAACACAGAGCCAAGTATTTGTTTGTGTTTTTCGCCGTTAAGAAATATAAATAGCGAACAATGATATGTTTTATCTATTTAAAAATTTAAAAAAACTTTGGATTACTCCAAAGATCTTAATTTGCTGGAGAAGGGACTCGAACCCTCAAGCCGTAAGGCATACGAACCTCAATCGTACATGTATACCAATTCCATCACCCCAGCATGTTTATGTGCCACAAAATTTATTGAATTGATAGAAATATTCAAGAGATAATTCTCCTTGCAATTCTACTACCATTTTTTATAGTTTTCAATGTTTAATTTATAACAAATCAAATGACAATCAACGAACAAATTACCGAAGACCGAAAACAAGCAATGAGAGACAAAAACGACCTCAAAAAAACTATTCTAAACTACGTTATTGCTCAAATAAAAAATAAAAAAATAGAGCTACAAAAAGATCCTGAAGATTCTGATGTTGTACAAATAATCAAAAAAGAAGTCAAAGCTTTGGCTGAAAGCATAGGTTTTTTGGAGAAAGCAAACAAACCACAAGAATTGGAAGAAGAAAAACAAAAAAAAGCTATTTTGGAGGCTTATCTTCCTGCAACTATGCCTAGAGAACAAACCGAAGAAATAATCAAAAAAATGATTGCTGAGCTTGGTATAACCGATATCAGAACACAAAGATGACAACTTATGAAAGAACTTATGGCAAAACACAAATGAGAAATCGATGGTAGTTTGGTAAATGAAATAATTAATACTTTATAATCTATAATTTATAATGTATAATTTTGGAAAAAAAATAGTCTGATTTTTTTGAATTTTATTTTTGATATTCGGATCCTTTGGCTTTTGACAAACAGAATGCGATACAGATTGAGAAATAAAAAATAGTGTATGAATATGTGTATGCAAACCATGAACAAAGAAAATAGATGGTAAATGTGTTTCTTGTGATACCCCATGAGTTTGCTGCGGTATAGAGCTAAATACAAACATACCATTTATTGGAAACTGCATAGAATTTGGAAAAAAATGAGGAACATCAGAAACAGCAAACAACGAAACAACAGTAACACAAGAGAAAGCTTTCCCACTTCTTATGTGATGATTGGTTAAAATATTGGTTACTATTATAATTTTGGCAGGTTTTATTGGAATATTGGCTGGTGGGGTTATGATCTCTGCCGCTTGATCTGACGATCAAAAAGCAGCAAAGTGAAGAAAACTTATTATAAATGTAGCTATTGCTATTGCTCTTTTGTGAGCTTCTTGAGTTATCCTTCGTCTTATCAATCCAAACTTCTTTTGATAATTTATCTACTAGAAAAACTTATGGAAAAAATAAAACATATTAAATGATACTTATTGTTATTAATAGCTTTGTTTTTATTTTGAATAGCAATAGCACAAGAAGAATCGTTAACACCAATAACCTCGATTCAACCAACAATTTCCGCTCCTCAAATACAAAAACCATCCGTAAGCCAAATGAGAGCACATATTCTTTGTCTTAGCTGATCAACACCATGAACTTGGTTTGAATCAACAAATGTATGTGAATGCCCAGAGGCAACAAAAAATATTGATTGAGTTTGTAGATCTTGCGCAGAAAAAGATGTTTGCTGTGGAATCAAACTCAATACCAAAGTACCATTTATAGGAAACTGTATTGAATTTGCAAAAAACTGTAAAGATGACAAATGCCCAAATAGCGGATACCAATGCGTAAATTGAAAATGTAGAGTTGTAAAAAACGATCCAAGCCAAACTGTTGTTGACCAAGAAGAAGCTTTCCCTATACTTATGTGATGATTGGTTAAAATATTGGTTACTATTATAATTTTGGCAGGTTTTATTGGAATATTGGCTGGTGGGGTTATGATCTCTGCCGCTTGATCTGACGACCAAAAAGCAGCAAAGTGAAGAAAACTTATTATAAATGTAGCTATTGCTATTGCTATTTTGTGAGCTTCTTGAGTAATACTTCGTCTTATCAATCCAAACTTCTTTTGATAATTTATTTACAATAAAAGTTGATGTTTAATAGCAAATTATTATATACTTTAGTTTCTTTGTGCTTACTATTTTTTGTGTTATGTTGAACAAGCTTTTGAATGTTTGCAAAACCAACAGCAAATACTGCTTGCCATCAACAAAACAACGCACTGGAAACAATTAGAAGGTGATATACAACATTGGCATGACAAGAGATTCCTTTTAAATCAGCCAACTTATGACATCGATATACTTGTAATCGATACCCAAACGAGATAGAAAGATTGGATAGCTATTGTGACAAAGAAAGCAATTCAATAAGTGATCGAAATCAGAATATAAGTTGTTGAATGCCATGATTAAAATGCCATATTTGTAAGTGTCCAACATGAATGAAAACAGATATAGAATGAAAATGTTGTAGAGATGGTAATACCGATAAGAATTGAAAATGCTGTCCAACATGAGAAACGCCAAACGAGAATTGAGAATGTGGAAAAGATCCTTTATTAAGCCCACTTACTGCATTATGACCTGGTCAAGTATGATCAGCAACAAGCCAAACATCACAACAAACTACATGAGATAATAATCAAACAACCTGTCTCAGAGACTCTAAATGAAATTGCTGTAAAAAAATATATTATGATATTGAATTGGGTAAAGAAGTTTGTTGCGAAGGTATATTACTAAATACTAGTGTGCCTTTTATTGGACAATGTATTGTTTTTAGAAGAAGTAATGAGAAACAACCAGAAGCGTGATTGGTTGTAGATGAAGAAACAGCCTTTCCTATTCTTATGTGAGGTTTAAGCAAAATACTTGTTTCTATTATTCTTTTAGTCGGATTTATTGGAATGCTGGTTGGTGGAGTTATGATTTCTGCTTCTGGAGGAACCGACGACTGAGCAAAAAAAGGAAAAAAAATAATATGAAATATAATATCTGCTTTGGCTCTTTTATGAGCATCTTGAGTTATTCTTCGTCTTATAAATCCAAACTTCTTTTGATAAAATTTTTATTCTTTTTATTATTGTATTATGACAACTATTACTGCTATCAACGATTGATTTTTATTGGATAACAAACTTTTATTTGGTTCAAGCCAACCAGAAAACAAATACATAAATCTTGCCAAAACTATTGGAGAAGATATGCGTTATCAAAAACTTGAATATGAACTTGTTGATTATCCAGGTGAGTATGACATACAAAACATTACTATACAAGTTTTTTTGGGTAAAAACGATCTTCTGAACTATCTTATAGTTTATAAAAACAAGAGAATTGCTCTTTTACAATCTCCGGATATTTTGGAAAGTACAGCTGATTTTGCTGTAGCTCAAGAATGGATTTATACAGATGATACTGTTTTGGCAAAATTGGAACAATTGGAAGTTGAGTGAGAAAAAATTAAATTAGAACAATTAGCGGTTGAAGAAGGAAAAGTTGATGTAACTGAAAATGAAAAAGTTAATTTAGAAAATTAATAAAAATATTTGATATTGTTTTATTCCCGCCTATCAATAATCAAACATTGCAAGATAGATCGGGAATCTAAACCAATTATCTAAAATTGCAACTCCAAATAACAAAATTGGAATAACAAAAATATTGTAATACTAGTTATCAACCAATCAACATAACCCCATCCCCCTCCTCCATCGACAGAATTTGATAATTAATTTGCTTTTTTGAAATATATTCGTATAATGAATCTAACTTATTATGAAATTTGATGACATCATCAATAATAATCAGACTATTTTCTTCTTTTATATTTTCTATTTCATGTAAATACACTCAATACTGACTTTTTTGTCAATCAACAAAGAAAAAATCTCATTTTTTTGGTACAAATTTTCTTACATCGCTAGTGACAATATCAAATGGATATAATGTAATATTGCAAAGGTTCGCCTCTTTGATATGCATTAACGCTTCCAAATAAGCTGGATAGGCTACTTCAAATGAAGTTACTTGACCATTCCAGTCTTGCATTAGGGATGCAACAAAGATTGTACTATATCATATAGCACTTCCTATTTCTATACAATGACGAGGTTTGTATTTCAAAAGCTGTTCTTTCAAAAATTCTTCTGTTTGTATGCTAATAATTGGGATATTCCTTTTTTCTGCATTATATCTAAGCTTCTTTAAAAAACTATTCATTGAAAATAGAAAACAAATAAAACCTTATTTTATATTTTATGTATTTAAGAAAACATGAATCAAATTATGCAATGAAATCTTAGTATTGATTTCAACAAAAAAAACAATCCAAAACAAAATGTATGACGCGGAACTTCATACCAAAGAAAACCAGCAACAAGAAACACATCCCCTAGAAAGAACTATGAACCAAAATTAAATTCTAGAGCCTTTTTATCTCATTTGGACAACAAACAATCTGAAATTGAAAATCCAAAAGCTCTCATCAAAAAATGAGAAACACCTGTTAAAATATGAAGTTTAATGTGACTAGAGCAAGTATGACAATGTATGTATATCGAATATGACAAAGATATTGTACTTATCGATGCAGGAATGGAATTTGCAGCAAATGAACAATTATGAGCAGATTATATTATTCCAGACATTTCTTATATCAAAAAAAATAAACACAAATTAAGATGAATTGTAATTACTCACTGACATCTAGATCACGTTTGAGGGCTTAGACATATTTTACCAGATCTTGGATTTCCTACAATATATACTACCCCGCTTACTTTGGGAATAATCAAAAAAACTTTCGATGATCCAAAAGAAGCTGCAAAAATAAAATACAAAATTGTTGACCCAAATATGGATATTGTAAAACTTGGGGTTTTCACTTTTGAGTTTGTTTCTGTAAACCACAACATCCCAGAATCTATGGCATTATCTATTCATACTCCAAAAGGATTAATATTCAACTCTGGAGATTTCAAAGTTGACCATACACCAGCTATCGATAAACCAGCTGATCTAAATAAGATAGCTAGAATATGAATGGAATGAGTAAAACTTTATATTTGAGATAGTCTTTGAACAAAAAAAGCTGGATGGTCTGTTTCAGAAAAAACAATAGCAAAAAATCTAGATGATCTTATCAGAAGTACTAAATGAAGAATTTTTATGGCAACATTTGCTTCAAATATTTGAAGAATTATTCAAGTAATCAATAGTGCTATAAAAAACAATAAAGTTGTTTTTCTATCTTGAAGATCTATGGTAAACAACGTAGAAATCTGTCAAGAACTATGATATATAACAGTTCCTAAATGATATATACGCAAATTAGATGATCAAATAAATACGCTTCCTGATGAAAGAGTTTTGGTATTAAGTACATGAGCTCAAGGAGAAGAATTTGCATCGCTTACTAGAATTGCAAAAAACGAACATCCAATAGTAAAACTCAAAAAAGGAGATACGATACTGATGTCCGCAACAGCTATTCCAGGAAACGAAACTTCTGTAAAACATATGATAGATGATCTAGTTACCAAAGAAATAAACCTAATAACAAATGATGATATGGATATTCATGCGTCTTGACATGGAAATATTGAAGATCATAAGTTATTTATAAGTTTATTGAAACCAGATTTTTTTCTTCCGTACTATATGGCTGCCGCAGAAAGATATGATCACAAGAAAATAGGACTTGACATGTGAATTGCTGAGACAAGAATACTTATGCCACATCAAAATGGGCATATTATAGAAATGTACGATAATGTTGTTATGATATCCAATTCTAAAATTAAATTAGATACTATATTGGTTGATGGTAAATGACAATGACATTTATCTGGTGAATACGTTATCAAAGCACGTGGAATTATGTCAGAAAGCTGAGTTGTTTCTCTGATTTTCAAAATTGATACAAAAACAAGAGAACTCATCTGAAATATCCAAATAGAATCAAGATGATTTGTTTATTCTTCTGAAGTAAAAAATATTCATACCCAAATAGTAGATTTTGCTAGAGCAAAATATAATGAAAACACAAAAAAACGCATGGATATCAAAGACAATCTTAAAATAATAAAAGAAGATCTAGGATGATTTATTACCAAAATTATCGGTAGAGTTCCTATGATTATGCCAATGTATGTATATATCAATAGAGACCCTAAAACCGGTGCAGACATAGCTCCAGAAGAAGCTATTGTTGGAATGACTTTGGATGAACAAGGATATGACGATTAGTTTAATCCGCTTTGCGGATTGTAATTCATAGTAATTTACTCGCTATCGCTCGTGTAATTGGCAGTAATTTCCAACTGGCATCCGTAATTTATTGTAATTAGTAGTAATTATAATTAGTTACAGCGAAGCGAAATTACAATTTAATTGCTAATTTAAAATAATGAAAAATAATAAAAAATTAAAAATCTGAAGATGGATTTTATTGGGAATATTAGTTTTCTTATGATATAAAATATTATTTGCAAACAATTTTTCTTATCAGAAAACTATAACTATCAAAGAATGAGATACATTTCAAACATTTCTTACAGACTTTTCTTGGAAGCAAAAAACACAGATCAAATGGCACGTAAAACGTAACGATATAGATTTTTCTAAACTTCAAATGGGAAGCTATATTTTTAGCTGATTGTATTCTCCAAAAACTTTTGTAGAAACTATTTTGGAAGGTCCTCGTGTTTCGTATCATACAGTAAGAATTCTAGAATGACGGTCTGTTTACGATATTGACAACTCTTTATCTAAAAAAGGAGTTATTGAGACATGAGAATATATTTCATTTGTCACTGATCAAAAAATAATAAATAAATATCAACAAAGATATAGTTTTCTCAAAAATGCATGATCAATCAAAACCTTGGAAGGATTTTTATATCCTGATACATACAAAGTTGATATAGAAAAAAATATCATTGACCAACTTGTTTATCTTCAGCTTGAGACATTTAAAAAAAGAGTTTGGGATAAGTCAAAAGAAATTAATCCACAAGTTTGAATGGATTGGTATAAAACTATAATTATGGCAAGTATCGTAGAAAAAGAAGAAAGAGTAGAAAAGAATAGACCAGTTGTTGCTTGAATATTGATCAAAAGATTGCAAATAGGAATGCTGATTGGGGCGGATATTAGTTTATGTTACTTTTTTAAGATTCCTTATGCGGACTGTACCCCAAGTTTTATTGCGCGTAATGTTTTTGATACAAAAAATCCATATAATACAAGAACTGTTGCCGGACTACCACCTACGCCAGTAGGAAATCCCACTTTGAATAGTATTATGGCTAGTTTACAGCCAACCTATACTGATTATCTTTATTATTTGCATGACAACAAAGGTCAGATTTATTATGGGAAAACGTTGGAAGAACATAATGCGAATAAAAGAAATTATTTGAGATAAAAATTATATATTGAGAATCAATTTGAAATATTTCAATATTTTATCTCTCGCAATAAAAGACGATAAAATTCATTTCTCATTAAGGCAATATTATTGTTAATTTTCGAGTTCCTATTAGTATTAAATTCCTGCTTTGTCTACAAATAATATTGCTCATTCTTTATAGAAGACATAACCGTTCGCAATTAAATTTCTTTACGGTAAAATTTTATCTATCACAATAAAAGACAAAAAAAAATCATGAATCATCAAGGCAGTATCTAATTGTTAATTGAAGATCACAAAATCTTTTCATTGCTGCTTTTTGGCTACAGATTATGTTGATTTAGTGATGATTTCTTTTTTTGTTTCTTTTATTGTTCAGTTTTTATGACAAAACCGAAGCCCTTGAATATTGGGCTTTTTTTATTACAATCATTTACATACAATAAGAATCTGAATTTATTTTTATATTATAATTACAAACATCATGTCAGGATTATGGCTTATTATTATTGTGATTGCATATCTTTTTTCATGAATTAGAATAGTGAAACAATACGAAAGAAGAGTTGTTTTTACTCGATGAAAATATGTATGAACTTTGAAACCAGGTTTTAAATTTGTTTGGCCTATTATTCAAACATCTCAACAAGTTGATATTAGAGAAAAAGCTGTTGATGTGCCAAGTCAAGAAGCTATGACAAAAGACAATGTTTCTTGTATAATCAACGCAGTAATTTATTATAAAATCAAAGAAGATCAAGTAGATAGAGCTGTTATAAATGTAAGATATCTTGATTATGCAATGACACAATTTGCTCAAACAACTATGAGAAATATTGTATGACAGTTTGAACTTGACGAACTCTTGGCAAAAAGAGAAGAAGCTAGCCAAAAAATAAAAGAAATTGTAGATGAAAAATCTGATTCTTGGGGAGTTGATGTATTGTCTGTAGAGCTCAAAGACATCAATATCCCAGATGATCTCAAAAGAATGATCGGTAAACAAGCTGAAGCAGAAAGAGAAAAAAGAGCAAAAATTATTACTTCTGAATGAGAAGTTGCTGCATCTGAGAATCTAAAAACAGCGGCTGAAATGTTGGCAAAAGCACCTGGAGCATTACATTTGAGAACACTTCAATCTATCAATGATATTAGTTCTGATCAATCCAACACTACAGTTTGGATGATGCCAATTGAAATTATGAGAGCTATCGAAGGAATCAAAGATGTGGTGAAGAAATAGATATTGATTTTTATAAGAAAAAACCTCTTACGATAAAGTGAGAGGTTTTTTTATAGATTCTTTGGTTAATTCTTTTATAATCCAAAAGCTATTTTTATTTTCTCGTCTAAATCTCAGTGGAATTTTTCTTCCAATATTCCCAAGGATTTGACAATTCTTTTCTGGTCTATTGTTCTGACTTGGAGAAGATCTATTCTGCTTTTTTGTAATAATCAGTTTGATCTTGAAGGATCTACTATCAACATATGAGGATAATCTTTGATAATTGAAGAAATTATGGCGACAACAAATGTTGTTGAATATTTATTTATCGTATTGTTTTGGATAACTATACAAGGTCTAATACTAGATTGCTCTGATCCAACAACAGGATTAAGATCAACCAAAACTATTTCATACTTTTTCATATTTTTACAAGTAAGATAAATAATTCTCTGCATTTTGAGATAATTCATTTGTATATTCCACGTCTTTTGCCATCTTGGAATATTGATTATCCAGGTATTCTTCCTTTTGTTGTTTCATATACAAATCAAGCGCTTTCTCTATAATTGTCCTTTGGGTTATATGGTGTTTATCTGAATAAGCCCTCAAAAAATTAATATAACGAGAATCTATTGTTGTCATAAATTTTGTAGTCATAGAAAGTAATTAGGAATAAAATCATCTATATGATTGTATGGTTGATTATATGGTTAATTTTTGAAAAAGCAAGAAAAAAACCCGGGAAATTTCTCGGGTTTCTTTTATTATTTAAAATCGAATTTATTTTTCTAACATCCACGGATGTCTTTTTTCAATTTCTTTGACGAGGTTTTCGGGGCGGATGACGCCGAACTGTGTAATGATTCATGTGATACATTTTGCGGGAACTAAGTCGAATGCGTAATTGAGAATATCTAGTCATTCTGGAGCATCAGCCCAGAGTTCTTTACCTGATCTTGTCTCGATACCGATTGTATTTGTTGTATCAACTTTGAGCAAACTACCTACAATATACAAAGGAACACCAGAATGCCAAGCCGAAAGTCATATCGAAAAAGATCAGACTTTGTTTATTGTATCCCCATTTGTTCTAATACAATCAGAACCAATAAAAACTTTGTGAGTATGTACATGATTATCGTATTGGTTATCTACGAAAAACGGAGCCGCACTATCAGTTACCATTGTATTTAGCACACCAGCTTCAACGAGATCTTTTGAAGTTTTTCTTCATTGATAAAGAGGTCTTGTTTCTGTGTTGTAGACGTGAATTTTTTTGCCTTGATTTCGAGCTGTTTTGAGAACATTTACAACCGAACTCGAATGACAGTGAGTCACAATATTTTCTCAATCATCAATCAATTCAGCTCAAATTTCTGGGCGAATTTTATCTTCTTCAGCAATCCAACCAAGATATTCTTCGAAAGCATCTATAAGTTCTGCCTGTGATGCTCATTGATAAAGTTTTGATCTTGCGTATTTCATACCATTGCGGAGCAATGGTTCTGTTTCTCTGGCATCAATGAGCATCTGACTTGCCGTATCAAAAAACTCCTTCAATTCTTCTTGTGTGGAAAAAGATTGGTTACTTAGTTCTTGCTCCATAATTTTACAAGCTTCTTTGGCGATATTTGTCGCTCATTGGATAGTTATAGTTTTGATATCATCTGCAATACGTTGGATGTTGGTGAGATTCATGAATTTAATAAATAGATAGATAAATATTGAAATAGACAAACTTTGATTCTATATTTCTATTGTACTATATTTCTTACTTACTACAGACTGATTTCAAAAACAACTCATACAACTCTGTTTGGTCTTCTTGAAAATCTATAGAGATTGGTTTTTCATCCGATTTCATAAAAATTTTTGCTCTAATAAATGTCTGATGTTCGTTTATTTGAATATATTTAATCTGATTATCAAACAAAATAATTGTCTTGGTATGAATATCTGGATTATCAACCGTTTTAAAAACAATATTTGTACAATGAGTGTTTGGATTAACGATTTTTTCCAAAATAAAACCATCGAAATCAAAAGCCATTTTTTACAATCTATAATATAAAATTTATAATACACAATAAGTATAACCAGAATTGTGTTTTTTGCAAATTTTTGACTAAAAAAAGATGATCCGAAGACCATCTTTCCTATTTATTTATGCAAATATTAAGAAGCAATTTTACATCAAATTTTACCTGTAGGATCTATTCCTGTGATAGTAACTTTGATTTCTGTACCTATTTTGAAATGATTGCTTAATGGTGGTGTAAATTTTTGACCAAGCTGCGAAACATGACAAAGTCACATTTTTTTCTTTGGAAGCTGAACAAAAACTCAATATTCCTCTACTCTCGTGATTTTTGCATCAAAAGTTTGACCAACTTCAAGATCTGTTATTATTTCTGTGATCATTTCAATCGCTTTGTCTATAACTTTTTGATCTTGATGAGTAAGGAAACAAGAACCATCTTCTTCCAAATCTATTTTTACTCAACCAGATTCTTCGATAATTTTGTTTATTACATCTCATCATTTTCCGATAACTTCTTTTATTTTGTCTGGATTGATTTTCATTATATGGATTTTTGGAGCATACTGAGCTACTGATGTTCTTGAAGTTGGAATAGTTTCAAGCATTACATCCATGATTTCTTTGTATCATTTGCAAGCTCTATCTATAGTCTCGTGAACTATATCCATTGTGATTCCTTTGAGCTTGGTATCAAGTTGGATAGCTGTTACTCATTCTTTTGTACCAGCAACTTTGAAATCCATATCTCACATAAAATCTTCTGTAGCCATCAAATCATCCAAAACCATATGTTTTGTAATAGTTCAATCTTCTTGATGTTCTGTCATTAATCCCATAGCAATTCCTGCAACAGGTTTTTTGATTGGAACTCATGCATCCATAAGTGCAAGTGTCGATCCACAAACCGATCCCATTGATGTAGAACCACCTGATCATAAACAATCAGAAACAATTCTAATTATATAAGGAAACTGTTCTTTTGCTGGCAACATTGGTTCAATAGCTTTCTCTGCCAATCTTCCATGTCCAATTTCTCTTCTTCATTTTCATCTAATTGCTTTTGCTTCACCCACAGAAAATGGAGGGAAATTGTAATGATGCATATATCTTTGTTTTACATAATCATTTTCCATATCATCTACAATCAAATAATCTCATGGGGATCACAAAGTAAGCGTACTCATTACTTGAGTATCTCATCTTCGGAAAAGACCTGTACCATGAACTCTTGGCAACAAACCAACTTCACAATAAATAGATCTAATTTCTTGCATATCTCTATCATCAACTCTTTTACCTGTTTCCAAAGTGCGATGACGAAGGAAGTTTTTTATTACATTAAAAACCGCCATTTTAATTTTGGATTCTGTAAAATCTTCTAAAGAGTTGTCTTCTATCTTCTCTTTTGCTATTTCGATAACATCTTTTTGGTATTGATTAAACAAAGTATTAAAAGGCACTTTTGAATTTCCTGTCAAAGCATTAAGTTTGTCAGAAGTCAAAACATTTGAAACGTATGCGATTACATCTTCTGATGGTTTGTTAAATGTGATTTCTTGTGGTGTGATAGATAATAATTGTAGATAATTGTTTTGTACATCACAAGATTCATCAATAGCTTTTTGTCCTAGAACAAATGCTTGTTTGAGAATATCTTCTGGTACTTCGTTGGATTCGCATTCTATCATATTTATTGATCACTTTTTACCAGCTACAATTAGATTTAATAAAGATTTTTGCAATTGTTCTTTGTTTGGATTTATAATAAATTGACCATCAATATATCCTATTTGTGCAGCTCCTACAGGTCAATCAAAAGGTATTCCAGAAGCTAAAACAGACAATGAAGATCAGATAATACACATCACACCAAGATCTGCAGATTGATCCAAAGCAAGTGGTGAAATAGTAACAATAACATCATTTATCATTCCTTTTGGAAACATTGGTCTAAGTGCTCTATCTACAAGTCTAGAATAAAGTACAGCTTGATCTGATGGTCTTCATTCTCTTCTAATATAAGCAGCTCAACCTATTCTACCGGCAGCGGAATAACTGTCTCTAAAATCGATCATCAATGGCAAGAAATCCATTCCTTCTCTAGGATTTTTTTCCATAACTGTTGAACAAAGCAAAACATTTTCGTCCATTTGAATTTTGAGAGAACAATCAGCTTGGACTGCTAATTTCCCTGTTTCAAAAGAAAGTGATTTTCCGGCTCGATCAAAAGATTGAGCAATCACTTTTACGTCTTTTTTCTTAATTGACATAATTTTGTATAAAAAAACATAAAATTGCCTCTTGGCAAAAGAAATTTTTGGAGAAGAAACTAGTAACTTAGAAAAATAAGGAATTGGTTAACTACCTACTTTACTAAGTCTCTAAGTCCTTCTTCCAAAAAGAATTTCTCGACTAGAATTATATGATTTTTATATTGGAATGCAAAACAAAAGTCAGATTTTTAATAATTTTAGATAGACTTGATTTTTGTGTCTAAATACATAAATACTATTTACATTTCAAACAAAATATCAACTAAAAATAAAAATATTATGAACACAGAAAAAAATGTAGCTACTCAGCTATTAAAATGCAAAGCTGTAAAACTACAACCAGAAAATCCATTTACTTGGGCATCTGGCTGGAAGTCACCTATTTATTGTGACAACAGAAGAACTTTGTCGTATCCGGCACTTCGTTCTATTATAACAGAGTATCTGATAGCAAACATCAGACTCCGCTTTGGTGAATTTGACGTAATAGCCTCTGTTGCAACTGGTGCGATTCCACAAGGAGCAATTGTTTCTGATTGTCTAGAAAAACCTTTTTGCTATATCCGACCCGAACCAAAAGGGCATGGGTTAGGAAATCAAATCGAAGGAGTTTTGGAACCTGGGCAAAGAGTTGTTATTATTGAGGATCTGATTTCTACTGGTGGAAGTAGTTTAAAAGCTATTAAAGCGGTAAGAGATGCCGGCGCTGAAGTTGTTGGAATGATTGCCATATTTACATACGGATTTCAAAAAGCTATTTCAGCTTTTGAAGAAGCAAATGTTGCTCTTGTTACATTGAGCGACTATGAAACCCTTGTAAAAGTAGCTATTAAAAATGGTTACATAAAACCAAACCAACTCGAACTTCTCAACGAATGGCGATTATCGCCTGATACATGGGGAAAATAAAAACCTAAAAAAAATATTATGAATTACCAAAAATTATTAGAACAAATTCACAAGAAAAAAAGTTTCTTGTGTGTCGGTTTGGATTCCGATATAAACAAAATTCCTCAGTTTCTTAGGGAAAATATCAATCCAATACTTGATTTCAACAAAGCTATTATTGATGCTACGGCTCCATATGTAGTAGCATATAAACTCAATACCGCTTTTTATGAGGTATTGGGATATGAGGGTTGGTTGCAACTGCAATCAACAATTAATTATATAAAGTTCAACCATCCTGATATTTTAGTTATAGCCGACGCAAAACGTGGCGATATTGGAAACACCTCTTATCAATACGCCAAAGCGTTTTTTGAAATAATGGATGCTGATGCGGTAACCGTAGCCCCATACATGGGCAAAGATTCTGTGGAACCATTTTTGAAATACAAAGATAAATGGATTATTATTCTGAATCTTACCAGTAATGAAAGTGCGTCAGACCTTCAGACTCTTCATATTGAAGAGAACGGAGATCTGGTTTACGAGCATATGCTTAAGAAAGCATTAGAATGGGGAGCTACTTGCAATAAATCAATGTTTGTTGTAGGAGCAACAAAAGCTGAATCTCTTATGTTTGTAAGGAAAATAGTTCCTGACCATTTCTTACTAATCCCAGGCATTGGCGCTCAAAGTGGAAGCCTAGAAGAAGTTGCAAAATACGGATTTAATGAGTATTGTGGCTTAATCGTCAATAACTCGCGTGGAATTATCTTTGCCAGCAATGAAAAAGATTTTCCCAAAGTTGCAAGAGAAAAAGCACTTGAGATGCAACAAAAAATGGAGGAAATCCTCCGCAAAAATTTTATAATATAATATTTAGAAAAGCTGCCGAATCGGCAGCTTTTTACTTTTTTGAAACTTATATCCACTTTTTCTTTTTGACAAAAAAGAATACTAATCAACTAACCAAAAGCATAATTCCCAATATCATAAAAAACATTGCTGGGCTACCTTCTCATGGAAGACGAACATTCATACCATAAAGACCTGAAATCATCGTCATCATTCAAATAACAATGGTCAAAACCGTCAATAAAGATATTATAGAGTTGGTTTTAATATTTGCTAGTGTATTGTATACCATGGAAAGAGATTCTGTGTTTTCCATTGTAATATTGATAGTAGACAGAATTTTATCTGTTTTATATTGAAGATCTTCAAAATAGACATCCAAATCTCATCAATAGAAATTAATTGTTGCTTTTTGTAGTTCTTCAACAATTTCTACCTGAGGCAAAATAACATGTTTGAGAAATACTATATTACGTTTTTTGAGCAACATTTTTTCCAAAAGTTCTTTACTCGAATAATTTTCATCAAAAACAGCCTCTTCTAATTCATTTAAATCTTGATTAAACCTTTGCAAAGCCAAAAGAACTTTGTCATACATTACATCTATAATTTTATATAATATATAATAAGGAGAAATTTTAAATTTATGTTCGTCCCTATCCTCATCTTCGTGCAAATCCTGATTATATTCTTTTCTAATACTTTCTATATGATTAGTGTGATATTTTGTCACGGAAACTATAAATTCTTTTCCCAAAATAATATTAAATTCATTGGACATATATCTTCAACTCTTATTGTCATATTTTGGAAAATGAAGCACCAAAAAAATTGCATCATCATACACATCTATTTTATCTTGAGTATTTTTGTCAGTAATATCCTCTTCTATAAGTTCATGAACATCGTAAGTTTCGACTATTTCTTGTATTTCTTCTTTTGATGGATGATGAAAATGCATCCAAGTCATACCATCAATTGATACGATTTTACTCATAATATATCTATTTCTAAAATAAAATTATCTTTCGTATGGAAATACAATCCAATCATTGGAAGAAATTTCTTCAATAAAGAAATCTGGTTTAAAACTGGCCTCTTCTTTGCAGAAAATTGTTGCTATTTTGGTTTCCAATGGGTTGAACGTATATTGATTGAGAATATATTTCATGGTTTTTCCGCTATCAACCAAGTCATCTACAATCAATGCTTTAAAATCTGTAAAATCTTTGGGGATTTTGGTAGCATCTCTAACTTCTCATGATTCAAATCAATCGCGAGTAATTATATTTATAGTTTCAATACTTTTGATTCACAACAAATCCGCCAAAAAATACGCAGAAAGCAATCATCACCTAGTTACAGAAACAATCATATTGGAAGAAAATCAGCTTTTTTCTATTTTTTCTGCCAATAAAATACATTTTTTTTGTAATTCTTCATAGCTTACATAGCGCTTTTGTGGGGTTTTGTTTTCCATAGACGTTTTGTTATCTAGTAAAACTTTTGTAAAATATAAGTAGTTCACTTGAAATTGCAACTTTAAATAGCTATATAGTTGATAGTGAATAATATTTGTTTTGAAAATTATTTTGCTCTATAATGTTACTTTTTGCTCCCAGGTCAAAAAGTAACCAACCACCGCTAAAGCGGGGTTATTTATAAAATATTCAAAAATAAAAAACCCTCGTGAGCTGTTATATTTTCTTAACGGTAGAAAACACAAACAAATTCGACTCCATGTGTTTTCTTTACCTAAAAATGTAAGCGCTCACCTATTTTATTAGCATAATTTCATCAATATTCTGTCTTCAAATAATCGTTCGTTAAAAAATATTTATCATTTACTATTTATCCATGAAAATATTGGTTTGTGCTGCTACTTGAGGGGAAATGAAAATTATAAAAAACAATATAAAGAATCTGAATATAGTTTGACTTTCGGTTAGTTTTTTGACGACGGGAATGTGAAATTACGAAACGATATTTTGATTGACGAATTATATTTTGACTCATAAAGAAGAAACCCCAGATTTAATTTTGAATATTTGAGTGTGTGGCTATGTTGGAGAGAAAAAAAATCTAGTGCAAGTTGCACGTATAATAAACGCTAGTACAAACAAAGAAAGCATCGTTCCAATTCCCCAACTCCTCGCTCCTGTAAGCGGTTGCTTTTGTAGTGAGACGCCAGTTTTTGAAAAAATATTGAACGAAGAAAACTATGTTGTCGACATGGAAAGCCGGGCGATCGACTATGTTGCTCAGAAATTTCAGATTCCGAGAGTTATTCTAAAAATTCCTGTTGATCTTGTTGGTGAAGAAACCAAGAATTTCGATAGAGAAAAAGCTTTGAAAATTTTGGATGAGAATATTGATTGGAAAAAGATGATAGAAATGATTACGGGTGATAACTAAAAAGCAACCAGACTTGACTTTTTGTTTTTAAAATATATAAATTAACATAGAAAATAAAAATATTAACTAAAAACAAAAAAATATGCTAAGGCTACCAACAATTAATTACAACGGAGGGCATCGAAAATACTACGATGTCGAAGCAAAAGTGAATGAAATCACGTATGAGCGACATTGGAAAAACCTTTGGATAAAAAAAACAATGAAAATTAATCTTGAGGTGCTTTCCATTCCTGCAAATTCATTTGAAAATAATATTGGTGAGAAAATAAACTTTTCTAAACAAATCATAATCCATGATTTTGACAAAAGCTTCTCAGACCTCACTACTGAAGAGACACTTTGTGTAAGAATAGGTTATGCTGATTCAGATCAACAGTATTGGCATCGTGTGAATGCGTTTTCAATATCTATTCTAAAAAATGAGAAAGTATTTCAACTCATTTAAGAATAGATCTAATATTAAATTAGGGGGGTTAAAAACTCCCTTTTTCTAAAATCAAAAAAACTCACAAACCCCTACCCTACAAATTCATTGAAAATTTGATATACCAAAAGTATAAACATAAAAATAACTATAGAAACTATAACAATATTGATCAGAATTGATTGTGTTTTTTTCATAGCTTTTTCATCACCCCCAGAGAAAAACATTTGATAACCAGCATAAAATAGACCCAATACAAATGCAATACCAAGTATCCAACCAAGTATCTTTGCTACATCCAAAACTAGAGTTGATGCTCTTTGTGCAAAATCCGCTGCTTGAGCAATATAAAATAAATAATCTATAATTTTAATAAATACCAATGCTATAATAACATTTATGGCTCACTGTTTTCCAGCTTTTACTTTATCTTCTTTATCCATTGCTGCCATCATTTTAAATCAAGAAACAACCATCATTACTATAGCCAGAAAGAAGGCCAAAACTTTGAAGAAAGTAAGGATCTGTAAAAACAAGTTATTTTGCAAATTGTTTACCAAATCTGTTGTTCATTTTACACTTTCTATATTGAGAACATATCATAATATCCATATCGCTCAAAAAACCAAAAATGCTCAATAAGCTATATAAACCATACTCATGGCTGATTTTTTTGCTTCATCTCAAGATGTTCAGTTCATAAGAAGTTTAACACCTGCCATAATGATAAATAGAAAAATCAAAGCAAAAGTTATGACTCTAAGCATATCTCGCAATATTCATCAAGTAGCAATTCAACAATTTGCTTTATATGTACTTGGGTAAAAAAGATTTCTTACGTTTTCCATAATGCTCTGATTTCTATCTATACAATTTGAAAAACTAAACACGGTTTCAACTCTTCCATATTGATCAGGCGTTTTATCTGTAAGGTAGTTAGCAAAATTGTTGTCAAATGACGGAGCTATGGCATTCATAGAACCCATTCCAATAGTAAGAAATGTAGCTATAATTAATACAAACTTAGAAATCCTTTTAAACATCTTTATAGTGTATAAATAAAATTGTTTTTAAAAACCTGTATCTCATCCAGGACCTGTTCCAAATATAGAATTTATAAGTCAAACCACTAATTTGATTATTGCATAAAATCACGTAAGCAACAATACTCAAATCACAATATATCAAATTCTTTTTTTTACTTTTTCGAAATCTCATTCTTTGTTTATAGTATGAGTAACCATCAAGAATCAATTATAAACAATCAAAATAACAGCAACAACAAGACCAATATATACTGCCCATTGAAGATATGGAGCAATATTTACTCTCAAATAATCCAATGTATTTGATATTTTATACTGTACCTGAAAAGATCACTCTTTATCTGTTATATCATCCAAAGCTGTTTCTTGAAACGAAACTTTTTTATTCGCCTCTCAAACAACTTTATCCAAGACCTCCAATGGATCATCTCAATATCATCATCGACTTCATTGTTGAGCAAAAACAAAGAGATTACTCAATCACATAGCACAAAAAAAGATGATTGCAATTATTTTTTTCATTATTTTTCTATACAAATAAAATTTTCTTTGCTTAATTATATTTAAAAACAAGTTTTTTGTCAAATTTTTGATTTGATTTTTTGTTTTATATTCCTATATTTTTTTTGTTTTATTATAGTTCATTATTGACAATGAGAATCACAAAAAGATTCTTTCGCAATATAAATATTTTTTTATTGGCAGGAATATTTTCTTTGGCAATACTTTTTCTGATTAAACACCCTGACTTACTGCAAGCTAGCGTATTAAATAGTTCGGAAATTTCTTTGATTCAAAAAAACAAATGGGAAATCGCATACAAACAGAATAATAACACATTGGATATTTTTTATGATTGATCTTATTGAAAAAAACCAATAACACTAATATTGGCTCATAATGATTGATTCTTTTTGGATATATCAAACATTTCATGACAATGCAATTTCACAGTTATTGACACAAAAATAGATTCAACAAAAATAACTCTTGAATGTTTTGATATAGACAAGAACGAAAGTGCTATAATAATCCCTTTTCAATGACTACCTCAGGATGTTTTAATTGAAGAAGCTTATTATACTTCAGAAAAAAATAAAAACAATCTTTCTATTTGAAACATTTCATCAATAACTGAACATAGAAATTAATTCTATTTATATGATATCTAAAATATCTTATGTTAAAAATATATAAAAAAATTATATTTGGGGTTGTAGCAATTCTTGCTATTGGCTTTTCATTCGCACAACAACAACCAGCAGCATTTATTGTACAAGTGGAACCTAGTTCTTTTGATATTAATGTTTGAGTTGATGTAACAATAAAAGCCGTAATGTCAAATTGAGATATCATCAAAGATTATGAATGAGATGTATTTATAGATGTAGAATGAAATTTGGATATGGCAGATTATACGGTGCCTAGTCAAGGTCTTTATACGTTCCTACCGCAAGATCAATGAGTAAAAACTTTTTCTAAATGACTTATTATAAAAAAATCTTGAACTTTTACCGTAATAGCATCTGATATAACAGATGATTCTATAAAATGAGAAAAAACTATTATAGTATGATCTAGCACATCTGTTTCAACAAAAAAAATAACAATAAATTCTCCTCTAAAAGATTGAATCGAAAAAACGGAAGTTTTAGAAGTTATTTGATGAAGTTCTGATTTGCCTAACTCACCATTTGAAGTATATTTAAACAACCAACTAGTATATAATTGAATGACTAGTTCTGTTTGATGATTTACAGCATATGTAACATGACTAACTCAATGACAAAACTCTTTGTTGGTGAAAATTTTGGATATAAACAATGTTGTCTTAGGAGAATCTGATAGTATTTCTTTTAGTTACTTACCTGTTACTGATTGAACTTTCAATAGCATACAAGTTGTGCCATGAAATACCATAAAAGCTGGTACAAAAGTTACTTTCAGAGTTTCAGCCAGCGATACAGTAACCTCGGCAACAATAAGGCTAAGCAACTGAAGATCTGCACCTATGGATCTTATTTCTGCTTGAACATTTAGCAAAGAAATGTTGATAGATACAGAATGAAAAATCGATGTGTCTCTTGATTTATTGGTCGCATGAGAAAAAAAAGAATACAACAACGTATCTAGATTGTTGGTAGAAAAAGGCACTAGCATAGGTAGGGTTAGAGTTTTTTGAGATTCTGTCTATAAAAATAAACTAACTCTTACGCGAGAAGTTGATTGAACAGAACCATCAAAATACAACGTAACATTTTGAACAGAACAAACAAATTTAAACGAATCAGCTGTTGTAACAAAAAAAGAAATAATACTAGAAGATCTAACGATATGACAAACCTACTATTTTAGAATTATTCCTCTTGATATAAATTGAGAAGCGCTTGGATCTGCATCAGAAATTGTACAAGCCACTGTTTGAGACACCTCTGAGAGTCTATGTACTGTTCAGTGAATAACTGTAAATGATACAACAATTTGAGATCGTCACTATCTCACATGGAATGAAATTCAAAACGTAGAAAAATATATTATTTATAGATCCGAACGAGCGACATCAGATATTTCCAAAATGCAAAAAGTAACAGAAGTAACAGAAAACAGATTTGAATACCCTTTCAACAAATCCGCAAAACAAGAAAAATATGCATATTATGCAGTACAAGCTATTTGTAAAGACTGAAAAGCTTTAGTTATTGAAGATGTAAAAAAAGTTCAAACCTGACCAGTTGAAAACTTCTTACTATTTGTTTTTATTGCATTGTTTTTATATGGTAGCTATAGATTAGCTTTTATACAAAAATAATTTTATATTTATAATTGTGTTTTCTAGCTTATGCGTGACTTTCCAAAAAAATATAAACAAATAAAATCTGATTTCTATCAACAAAATAACAAAAAAGAACATCCTTTTTTCTTCCTTCCCGAACAATATACAGATAACCTTGATATTGAACAAATATTTAGATTGTTTGTTTTAGATACATTACATTTTATTCATTATTGAGAACATCTTTTAGAAGTTGATTTTTTGACTAACCCAATTTTAAAACAAAAAGAAGAATCAGAAAAAATAAGAAAATCTCTAAAAAAACAACTAAAATCTTTTTGACTTCCTTATCTAAAAGGTAATTTTGATAGAGACAAAGATATTTCTTTCTCTTTTTTCCTTCAAGATTTTTTTGCAGAAAATTATCGTAAATGAATATTCTTTGAAGACCGCTTCTTGGTATATCGAAGTCCAAAGAATCAAACACCAATCGACTTTGATTTAGTTGAACAAATTCCTAGCAAAAAAAATCGCTATACTATTAAATATTTTGTAAGCACAAAGAACCACTCTTTGGATGTGATAACAGAAAATCCTGAAACAATTTTTTGAGATGTTGCAATTGCGATACATCCTCAACACAAAAAAGCGAAACAATTAAAATGACAAGAAGCAATTATTCCAATAATAAACAAAACAATTCCTATTATTATAGATGAAAGGGCTGATTTTACTAGATATTGATGAGTTTATAGAGTTACTCCTGGACATGATAAATTATGACTTGCTATAGCAAAAGATCACGACCTTCCAATTGATACATATGCAATAGATAAAGATGGATTTTTTACTGATAACGGATGACTGTTTGCAAAAAAACCAGCAGAAGAATTTTTTTCCAACATTATTCAAAGTTTATCTGATATTTGAAATCTCACAAAAACCGAAAAAATCGATTGAACTACTCCCATATGCAAACAAAATAAAGAACATTTAATATTTCGCAGCTGGAAATGATTTTTTGCAAAGATACCTGATGATTTTGTTTTAGATTTCTTCAAAAAAGAACAAATTATTTCTTTATCTATAGATAGCGACTATATAAACAACTCATACTGGATCGCATCATCTCATCAGAAAAAATGAATTCCTATTCCTTTACGAACAAACTGAAATGACACTTTCCTTTTAGATTCTCAATGGTTACAAGAAATTTATGAAAAGTCTGATATAAAAAATGGTTTTGCTTTTTGACTATTTATTCTTCATTGTGTTTCTACAAAACTAATTTCTACTACATTTTCTGCAGAAGATCTTGTAAGCACAATATTTGACCACAAAAAAGAAGCTTTTGAAAAACTATTCTTAGCTATACAAAAGAAATACCCAAAAACAAAAAAAGAATTTGACTGAATACTTAAAATTATAGATAGTTTAGAACAAGAAAAGTCTATTGATAAAAATGTATGACAATTAATAGAAATTTTGGATGACTCTTTTTGTTTAGAAAAATGAGAACATGGAAAATATAAATTTGCTTTTGAAAAACTAGATCCAAACACAAAAAACATAAAGCACTACAATCAAGTTGTTAATTATGACTTTTTAATAACAGCTATTTTTCTAAAAAAAATAGAGAACAACAACATTATTGATTGATGAGTCTTCTGTACAAATGAAAATACATTAAAAACAATAATTAAAATTATTTTGTTTCTCGAATACTATACATGAAAACAAATAATAGATAAAATAAGCACAATTCCTTCTTTAAAAAACAAAAAAGAAGCTATTACATTTCCTATTGCAGACATTGAGATAACAAAAAAACATCACCCTGATTGTGTTAAAATAGGTTTTTTATCGTTATCTGATTGAAAAAATAACTATTGAAATAGCACATTTGAAAATCGAGATTTTTCTATCTCAAAATTTTGGAATTCTTGTAGATATATAAAAACAACCTTTTTTCCGTGACCTCTATCAAAAGAAACTTCTTTCAAAAAAATTCAAAAGACACTAGAAGATAATGTTTCTGAATTTAGCGCATTTGATTCATGGATTATTTCAAAAACAAACAGTCTTATAGAAGAACAACAACAAATAAGCTCGCCTGAGCAAATATGAATATTTATAAAAAATATTTTTGATTTTATACATAATGATTTTTCATCAAAATATTTAGAACTTATAAAAACTGCCCCATCTTCATATTCTGATAAAATTTCTTTGTGTATAGCTCACGCTATAATACTCCTTCTTCGTCCATACCTTCCAATAATTACAGATGAACTATTAAAAATATTTTGACTCGAAGATGATGCAGATATTTTATGATTTCTCAAACACTTCTCAAATATTCAGAAAAATTATTCTATATCACTATTTATGGAAATAATAGATAAATTTTCTGCTATGAAAAACTGATTGTGTCTAAAAAAGCATGATTCAGTGTCTATATTTATTAGATCAAATCCAGATTTTATAAAGTTTGCAAAAGATAATGAGTATTTATTCAATAAAACATTAAACGCTCAAGAAGTATTATACCTTGTTCATCATGAAAAAATCCCTTGTGGTTACCAAAAAGAAGACATAATAGATATTTCTATATGACTAAAAACTAACGGGAAAAAAACTATTTCTGGTTTGGCTTTTTTACAAAAACAACTAAAAGAAAAGGAAGAGTATTTACAATATCTAAAGAATCTTGTACAACAAATGAGTTCTAGTAATACTGAAAACATTATTGTACAACAAAAAAAAGAAGAAATTTCTAAAATTAAAGAATCGATTGAAGAATTAAATTTTGAAATTAGTAAATGTAAAATGAAGGAATAAGAAAAAACCTGCTAATGCAGGTTTTTTTATCTACTCTACAAATCATCCACTCTGGATGTCTCGTAATTTTTTGTAGATTCAATCTTTTTTGTTGATAAGTTCACCATGACTTCACTCTTCAATAATTTTTCATGTATCCATTACAACTATTCTATCCATTTTCATGATTGTTGATAGTCTATGCGCGATTACGATAACTGTCTTGTTTTTCATAACTTCGTCCATTGCTTCTTGAATAAGTTTTTCTGATTGAGAATCAAGCGCAGAAGTAGCTTCATCTAATGCAAGAATTGATTTGTTTTCCAAAATTGCTCTTGCGATAGCGACTCTTTGTCTTTCTCAACCAGATAGTTTGATTCACCTTTCTCCTACCAAAGTATCATATCAATCGTTGAGTTTCATTATAAAATCATGACATCTAGCCATTTTGGATGCTGCTATAATTTGTTCATCAGTTGCTTGAGGATTTCCATAAGCAATATTTTCTTTGATTGATCTATGAAACAAAATTGGATCTTGAGGTACAAGAGATATAGAGTTTCTCAAACTTTCTTGGGTTATTGTACTAATATCTTGATCATCAATTAGGATCTTTCAATTTTGGATATCAAAGAATCTAAACAATAATTTGATAATACTTGTCTTACCGGCTCAGGATTCTCCGACGAAGGCAACTTTTTCTCCTGACTTAACTCTAAAACTCAAATCTGAAAACACTTCAGACTCTCCTTCATATGCAAAACTCACTTTATCAAAAGTTATTGTTCATTGTTTAACTTTGAGTTGTTTTGCGTTTGGAGAATCCTGCACTTCATGCTGTTCATCCAAAATTTCTAGCATTTCTGCTGATTCACTAAATCATCTATAAAGATGTCTAAAAACATTTCCTATTCACCATAATTGATCCATCAATCTCAACAAATACATTTGTAACAAAACAAAAAATCAAATTGTTATTGTATCATGAGACCAGAATTTCAATGCCATATAAAAAACAACAAATTCTATAAATCACATCATTAATCATGTTATCGATCGTATAAGCATAGCTCTATATCGTCTTTTTTTCTGTAACTTTGACCAAAATGTGATTTGAGATTCAAAATCATTATATTCTCTTTTGAGTGTTGAAAACACTTTGATATTAAAATTATTGGTAATTGTATCCGACAAAACTCATGATATTTTAGAATCCTGTTCATTTGCTTTTATTTCATAAGGATAATTTCGCTTATATAAGAAATATTGTATAACAGCATAAACAACAAACCAAACAAACATTATCAAAGAAAGTCTTCGGTCTTGAAAACCAATAATAATCAAAATAAAAATCAGATTTAATATAATTGGACTAAGTTCAAATGTTATTGTATCTGTTATCATATCGTAAGATCCAACAAACTTATTTATTTTTTTTATAAGAGATCCAGTAAAATTATTTGCAAAAAACCTAAACGAATGTTTGTGTACATAATCAAAACATTCTAAATAAATTTTCTTCATTATATTTACAGACATATTGATCATCATAAAGTCTCATGATCTATATATCGCTACATTTGTAAGCTTAATCCAAAGAATAGTAAGCAAAAGTCATATTGCTACTGCAAAAATTTGGCTCTTATCTCATCAAATAGATCAGGATAAAGCATTAATTATTTCTTTGAAATATATTGCTGGTAACAATCATATAAATGTCAAAGAAATTCTTAAAATAATCAAAGGGAAGAAAAACTTTTTTTCTGTCATATATTTTTTCCAAAAATATTTTAAGACTCTTTTTGGGCTGATCTGCTTGTTTTTCTGCATAATTCTTTTAAAAATAATAAAAATGCTACGGTTTTTTTATATTCCGTAGCACTTATTTTTATATAATCGCTCTTATTGCAGGGTGGTTATATATTTGAGTCGTGCTACGAGAAAATTATTGCCAAACATTGGAATAATGGCTGAATATTCTTTTCTGAGATTACAATGTTTCATAAAGAATACTGACTCAAATAAAAAATAATTCTACTTTTATATACGAATTAATTTGACTTCTGTGACAAAAATTATTTTTTGTCTTACTTTTTATTATATTGTAAATCAACTTCGCTATATATTTTTCTAGAAACATCAGTAATTATATTTTCCAACATTTCCCAATCCCAACCTCTAGTCATGACACACAAAATATATGGATGATTTGGATAATACACAATTCAACAATCATGTAGTTGCTTCTCTCAACCAATAACTCTTTCTCAAAATTTATGGCTTACTACAATATTATTTGGAACACCCTTGTTTAATCATCTAACAAATGTTGTATTACTAAGCAAATCTAATATATATTCAGAATTTGATCTATTTAGATAAGAAGCATTGTAAAGAACTCTAAAAAAAGAAGCATATTCAACTATATTTATATTGTTTTCAAACATACCATTTTTAAATTCTGGAAAACTAATTCCTATATCTGTAAAAGATTTTTTATATAACTCAAAATCAATAGTATTTTCCAATAAAACAGAAGATTTATTATCAGAATATAATATCATACGATCCAAAAGATCTTTTATTGTATATTCTTGATATGGTTTTAGTGTTTTCTCTGGTTTAACATTTTGCGTAATTTCTTGTTCTATTGGATCTGGAATATAAAGTAATTTTTCTTTTAATAAATTAGGATATTCTTGAGATAATTTATAATAAGATATAAGCAATGGCAACTTCATTAAACTAGCTGGTGAAAATTCTTCTTTTTCATTGATTCCAAACCGATTTCAATTATTTAGATTTCTAAAATACACTGATATATGGGTTGTTTTGTTTTTTCATTTTTTGGCTTCCAAATATTCTTGTAAGTCTTGTTCAAGATTTAGGTTTTTATTATCCATAATAGAACTTGAAACATCATAATCAAGAACTGGATTCGTATACAAGAATCACGATATTATTTGTTTTGTTGATGATTTACCAAAGAAAAATCATACAGATACTCAAAAAACAACTCACAACAAGACAAACAAGTAAAAAAGATTTTGCTTTTTAGGAGATTGAATTGTTTCTTTGCTCGATGGCATTTTTTTTGGTTGTAGATGTTAAATCAAAGATTTACCTGTCATTTCTTTTGGAACCGGTATGTTCATTATATCCAACACTGTTGGTGCAATATCTGATAATCATCATTTCGCTTTGGTTTTTTGAATTTTGGAATCTTTAATATACCAAAAAGGAACTAAGTTTGTTGTATGTGCTGTTTTGGGGTTTTCATCATTTCACATCTCTTCACAATTTCCATGATCTGCAGTAATCAAAAGATGTATATTATTTTTCTTACAAAAATCTAGTAAATTCTTTGTGATTTTATCAAGCTTTTTAATCGATTGTTTTGCCGCTTCAATAATTCAGGTATGTCAAACCATATCACCATTTGCAAAATTTACCACAGTAAAATCATAAGAATTTATGTTTCAAACTAATTCATCATATATTTCTTGTGCAGACATTTCTGGGTCCAAATCATATGTTGTTACTTTATGAGATGGAACTAAAATATCTTTCTCTCAATTATAAACAATTTGCTTATCTCAATTAAAAAATTTGGTAACGTGAGCAAACTTTTCTGTTTCTGCTATATGAAGTTGTTTTTTTTCGTTTTTAGAAATCACTTCTCAAAGAGTGTTTTTGATATCGAAAGGTTTGATTAAAATGTTTCATTCATAATCTTTGTAATATTTTGTCATAGTAGCCAAATAAATATTTCTAAGTGATTTTGTCATAAATCTAGAATTACGATCAATATAATTTTTGGTTTTTTCTGGATTCATAGAAGCAACTAATGCTTGAGTCATTTGTCTTGCCCTATCTGATCTAAAATTTAAAAACAATATAGAATCACCATCCTCTATTTGTTCTCCATCCATAAAACTTACTGGAACCAGAAATTCATCAGTTAATTCTTTTTCATATGATTTTAAAATATATTCACTTGGTGTATCATTTGTTTGTAATTGTCAAAACATTATCTCATCATAGGCTTTCTGGACTCTTTCTCGATTATTGTCTCTATCCATAGCATAATACCTACCTGCCAACGAAGCAATTACTACGTTTGGAAATTGTTGTAAATAATTCTCAAATTCTTGCATATATTCCGCTGCAGATCTTGGTCACAAATCTCTACCATCGCCAAAAAGATGAAGATAAACATTTATATCTTCTGGTATAAGTGGCAATATTTTTTTGAGATGAGAATCCATTGCATGTACTCATCCTGGACCAAAAAGTTGAAGAATATGAAGGTTTGATTTATTCTTTTGACAATGTTCAATACCGAGTTGAAACTCAGATAATTTTGCAAAACTACCATCATCAAGCATATCATCTATAGCAACCAGGTTTTGTTTGATTACTCTACCTGTCCCAATAGTCATATGACCTACTTCAGAATTACCCATTTGTCCATCAGGCAACCCAACGGCCTTACCTGAAGCATCAAGCTTTGTATGTAAATCAGAGAATAATTCTTTGAATGTAGTCGTATTTGCTTTTAAAATTGCGTTTTCTTCTGGTGTTTTTGCATTTATACCAAATCCATCAAGAATGACTAAAAGTACTTTTTCCATAAGTTTTTAAGGTAAAATAAAATCTTGACCTATTGTCTTGTTTATAGGGATTTAGGTTGGAATTGCAATTAGATTGTTTTATCCTCTAAATCAGTCAAAAGTTCACTTCCAAATATTTTTGATAATTGAGATTTTATTTGGTACTTTGTAAAATAAGACTTTGAGAGTTAGTCGTAGGGGTTGGCCCAGGAATCATAGGAGGAAAAACTGGAATAACTGGCGTCAAGTTGCAAACTTGCGGACAAATAGCATTCTATGTTTGGCTTTCTTGTACGCTTGCGTAGGATTTCCAACCCATGCCTGTTCAAGTTTTGTTTTGTCTCTTTCCATGTGATAAATTTTGATATGTTTTGTGACGATTATCGGATAATTGATGCTGTGGAGGTATTGGGTATAAGCCAAATCCTCATAGACAAAATCAAAACGTTGATCCATAGCGTTTTCTTGGAAGATGTAGGCTGGGGCAAACAAGGAATTTCAGGAGTACATCTGGATCCTCGCGTACTCTCTTTGCCCCAGTACGCATCCGATAGGTCTGGACAACCAATAACTAAAATGGGAAAATCATTGATTTTGAATTTCTCCAGTATGTCTATACATTAAAGTAGGTGCAATAACGAAATCTTTTCATATTTTTCTTTTTAACTTTTTCCAATATTCTAGGTTTTTTGTAAGATAATCTGAATGAATATCTTCATCGTCATCCATAAACAAAATATATTCTCATTTAGCTTGTTTTGAGCCAAAATTTCTCATTGCAGATACGTTTTTGTGCATAAACTTAGAATTTAAGTTAGAAAAAATACGAATATTTTCGTGAGTTTTTGAATCAAAAATATCATTTAACCAATCCTGATAAGAAACCTCTGTAAAAATTTGATCTATAATCAGAATTAATTCTTTTTCTTTGTGTGTTTGTTTGAGAAAACAGGAAACACTGCGTCTCATATTAATCAAATCTGATCACCTTGATTGAATTATTACACTTATTTTGGTCATTTATAATTAATCGTAAATTTATAAAGTTATTTCGCAATAAAAAACAAATCAAATAACTAAAAACCAAATCTATCTAACTCATCTAATCTATCTAATAAGAGTTGATTTTCAATGCATTTTAAATATCTTTTGAAGCGTAATTATTTTATAATAACTAGTGATGCTCTTAATTCTTCGTGGATTTTTAGTTGTATTTTTCCTCTATCATATTTTTGTCACTATTTTGTGATATGGGTTTTTTGGCGGAAATTCGCAGCAGATTTTTGCGTTATTGAGAGATTGTTTGTGGATTTTATTGTTGGTTGTTTATTTCTTTGTAGATATCAAATCTTTTGGTTCCTATTGGAAAAAATGGAAAAATTTGCGATATCTTTTCTTTACATTATTAGCAACTTCTTTATTTTTTTCTTATATCCAAGATAAAGCTCTTTATGATATGTTTGTAGGCTTTAAATATGGGTTTTATTATCTTTTTATTTTTTTGAGCGCAACTTTCTTGGGTCATGGACTTGTTCAACAATGAACCAAAAAAGAAATTTCTAAACAAGATGATAAGATCAAAAAGTTTATAACATTTTTTGTGTGGACGTTGGTAGGTGTTGTGATTTTCTGATTTCTTTGGCAATGAGCAAAATTAATTTTTCCAAATTTTTTCTTTGAAATCGGCTATGGCCCATTAAATGATTTTCAATTTTGAACAAATCCGCCACTCTATTATCTTACTGGATTTGAAGGTACACTAAGATGGCAAGGAATATTTGCAGGACCAAATAATTATGGATATTTCTTGGTTGTGTTTTTACCTTTGATTATACACTATTTTAGATTTTCAATAAATTCGTTGAAGGAAATTTTTACAAAAAAACAGAATCTGATTTCTTTGTTTGTTTATATAGTTTGGTTTGGAGCAATTATTATGACGTTGTCTAGATCTGCTATTTTGGGAACTATTGCTGTTTTGTTTTTAATAAATATTGAACGATGGAAACGCAACTGGAAAATAGGGATTTTAGTTTGAATCGCTGTAATTTTGGGAATTTTGGGACTTAGTTTTCTCAAGGAAACTTCGACCCTAGCTCATATAAAAGCAAAATTTTCTAGTATATGATATGTTTTAAAACAACCATTTTGATACTGACTTGGTAGTTCTTGACCAGCAATTCACCACAATGGGAAAATTTTACCAGAAAATTATTTTATTCAACTTTTGATAGACATTGGTATATTGGGCTTTTCTCTTTTTGTTGGTCGATATATTTTGCTTTCCAAAAAAATTAAAAAACTTATTTATTGCGAATATTGGTGAAAATATATAAACGCTTTGAGTATATGACGAATTGCCTTATTGATAATATGATTCTTTTTGCATGTATTTGAAGATAGTATGGTAAACTATATTTTCTTTATGATATTTGGATTGGTTTGTGGCTACAACACAAACAAAAAAGGAACCTAGACAAACTAGATTCCTTTTTAATTTATTGAGGAAATACCTTTTGTTTTATATTCAAGTATCTCCTAAGATTTTTGGCAAAAGCTTCTTTTTCCCATGATGAAAATTGAAGCTTAAATAATCTTTCAAATGCACCAACCAATTCATAAGCACCCTCTTTTCCTGCAATGTTATACAAATATAACAACGACAAGAAACATTCTGATGCAGAAGTAAAAGTAACTTTTTCAAGCCTGTTTATATCTACCCCTCTAAATAGGTATAACCATTCTTGATTATACCATCTTTGAAGAACAGCCTGGGCTAAGCTCAAATCTGGCCACGCATTTAAAGAAATTGAAAACAAATTGCTTATCTGACCTTTACTACACTCTCCCGCTTCAAAACAAGCTGCCAACATATCAGCATATTCTTTTCTCATAGAAAGAAACTGTTTTTCATAATTCTTAAATGCTTTCTTTGTTGATAATAAACTTCGATTTTGGTAATAGAAAACCATCAATTCAAGGTTTTTACTCATAAATACAAAGTTTGAATCTGCTTTTGCTTTTGCAAAAGAACTAATTATCAAGTCTAACCTTTGCATTTCATAAGCTGACCTCCTAGTTTTTTTTCTCTTTTTCCCAGAAGAACTTATTTGTTCTAAATTTGGAAAACTTTTAACCATCTTAATTCTCATAATCAGATCAATCTCCTCTTTTGTTATATTTTTGTTTCTTTCATTGGCCAACAAAGCCGTATCCAGAGGAAAATCTAATTGAAGATAATTAGCAATTTCTCGATGAACAGATACTGTTGTATCCATCCATTCCAAATAAAATTCTGCAGAACTAGGTACAGGTTTAAATGGTTCAAGTTCGCTTACCAAAAGCGAATAATTTTCTAAAAGAGCAAAGTTTTTGAACTGCCCCTTACTTGAGATGCTTACAACAATAAGCAAAACCAAGATTAATATCAATTTTCTCATTTTTTGGATTTTTTTAGTTTTTTGTTTGTTTTTTATCATAAACATTATCAATCAAAAGTCAATTCAAAATAGCTTTTATTGATGTATTAACTTGTTTTTACCTTTTAAATTTATATTTTGAGTGGTAGTCTATTTTATATTTTATTGTGTATTATCATGGTAGTTAAAAAAACCGTAAAAAAAACTCCTGCAAAGGCTGTTACTAAAAAACCTGCTGTTACAGTAGAAACAAAAAAGATTTCTAAGTCAGACTCTTGTTGTTCTACAGAAACTTCTTGTTGTACTTCTTTCAAAAACCTATTTATTACCATCTTTTTGATAGTAAATACTGTTTTACTAGCAATTATTCTAGTTAATCAAACAAAAATGGAAACTTTAAGAGCTGGTTGAAAAGAAAACTATAGCTTATTGAAACAAGTATTCGAAACAGAAGGATACAAAATGCAACAAAAAGAACAATTAGAACAAGCTCTTCAAATACTATCACAACCAGAACAATTTGCACCTTCTGCAGAAGACATGCAATTCTATCCTGAAGAACAATGACAATCTGAAGAACTTTAATTTCTTAACAAGAATAACAAATGAAAAACATTAAAAATATTGATATAATTTTGATAGCAATTCTTTCTTTAAGTTCTATACTTTTGTTGTATATAGCATTTTTCAAAAAAGATGCTATAGATCTAGAAATAATTAAGTCATGATGAAAAGAAAACTTCACATTGGTTAAAGAATTATATCAAAATCCGTCTTACATTTCCCAACAAAGAGATGCAATAAAAGAATGATTGAATTCTTTATGAGTTCAATAAAAATTTATTTCTTATAAAAAACATTTATGAAAAAACAAACAAAATCCAATAAGATGGATTACTTAAAAATAGCAATAATTGTTCTTGTTTGAATAAACTTGATTTTGGCTGCGTATATAGCATTTTTCAAAAAAGATGCTCTATGGTTGGAACAATTAAAAGCTGGTTGAAAAGAAAATTTCACTTTGGTAGAACAACTTTACAAAAATGAAAACTTCAAAAACCAACAAGCTCAGTCACTATATCAAGTTCTTGAATCAATGGGAGAGTCTACAACAGAAAATAACACAGACCAACCATCAAATCCAAGCATATTGGACCAAGAAAAGATAACTTCTATTATGGATGGATCGTTTATAAAATGAGATAAAAATGCTAGATTTATAATATTTGAATATTCTGACTTTCTTTGTCCGTTCTGTCAAAGACATCACAACGATAGAACATTACAAAAAGTTCAAGAAAAATATCCAAATGAAGTAGCTTTGGTATTCAAAAATATGCCTTTGGTACAACTTCATCCTACAGCTCCTATGTGAGCTGAAGCTGCCGAATGTGCTGGAAAACTGTGATGAAGTGATGCTTTTTACAAATTTATAGATAGTGCTTTCAAGCAATCTACGTTTAATAACGATATTATAGTCGATATGGCAAAAGAAGCTGGCGTAAATTCAAATAGACTTGTTTCTTGTGTAAACGATTGAGAATTTACTTCGAAAGTTGATGGAATCATAGAGGAAGCTCGTACACTATTTGGAATAAATGGGACTCCTTGAAATGTAATTCTTGATAGAGAAACGGGTAAATACGTTATCGTTAATGGTGCATATCCTTTTGAAAAATTTGACACAGAAGTTCAAAATCTTATGCAATAATAAACTAACAAAGACAAACAAAAACACATATAAAGAAAACCCTGCATTGTGCAGGGTTTTTTTGTTTTTTATATCTTAACTATATAGGTTTCTTTTGACTGGGATCTGCAGGCTTTGGGTTTGAATATTTTGATATGATTTCATCAAAAATGAGATTTCAGATCAGCTACAAATTCCTGAAATCACGGTCACATAAAAACTTTAATTACGAATTTTCCTTCAGGTTTAAGTATTTCTTTGTACATCCATAGCGTGTCCTGGATTAATCACATAGATCTCATTGCATCTAAGTCTTTAATTCATGTAGTGTTGGGGGCCATGTCTGATTGAATAAGATCCACTTGCTTTATCCCCTGCTCCCCCAAAAGTTTTTTAACTTTTACATGATCTGTAATGTCTTGGACATATGTAAACAATCCTGGAACATTAATTGTAACAGGCTTGATATCAAATCAGATTATTTTGTAATCTTTTATATTGTTTTTTTGCGATTGAGAAACAGCATACTGTAACCAACTTCATGGCGCACAGCCAATATCAATTATATGCTTGGTAGTTTTATCAAACAAGTGAAATTTCTCTTGGATTTCGTCCAATTTGAATGCACTACGTGCCTTATATCAATCTTTCTTTGCTTTTTTAAAATAAAAATCATAGGGATTATACATTTTTCAAAGTTTAATTGTTAAATTTTCTATTTTAATACATAATTTCTTAATTCCTTTCTAAGTAGTTTATAGTTTGGGCAGTAGATTTCAACTAGATTTCGGAAACGTGGACTATGGTTTTTGATTTTTAGATGACAAGCTTCGTGAATTATTACATATATAATCAATCTGGTTGGTAAATGTACAAGATTTGTATTCAACATAATTCTTTGATCACTAGTACAACTCCCCCATTTTGCTGTTACTTTTTTTATTTTTAGTTCGTTATAAGGAATTTTTAGTTTTTCGCTATATTCGTCAAACAGCGGTTTTGCATAGTCATACAAAATATTCTTAAGTTCTGTGGCGAGCTTCTTTGGTGAAGATGTTACATCTTGTAAAGGAACCTGCTCACCAAACAATAACACATATTCATCCGTAACTGATTGGATATGATTTTTTTTGTTATAACGAATCAAAAGTTTTTGTCATTTATCCAATAATTGATCTATAAATTTTTGATTATCACGTAAACGAGAAGGAATACATAGTTGTAAATTCCCTTCTTTGGTTATTTTGGCATAGCCATGTCTGATAGATTTATAGATAATTTCTGCTTGCATAAAATAGAGTATAAGAATTTATTCAAAAAAAAGGAGTGAAAATTTGCTTTATTTTTTTGTTTAAGATATAATTTATTATCTTTATTTATAGTAATAATAATAGTATGTCAAAAAATATAAATAGTAAAAATATAAAGAAAGAAAAAGAAAGTCAACAAAAAAATGAAATAATAAAAGATATTAGAAAGTGACTTGAGTTACAACTTAAATTTATAAATCAAAATATAGAAAAAAAAATATCTTCTGATGTAATTTCTCAAATTCAAGAACATATAAAAACAGATATGCCTTTTGATTCTTGAAATGAATGAGTTGTTTATAAAATCCCTATTGAAATAAATAGAAAATTGTGTTATTTCCTTGTTGCAAAAAAAAGATTTGATCATAATACACAAAAAGAATACAACAATCACAAAGAAATATCAAGAATCATTTCTTGAAACCATGAATTTAAAAAGTTTGTTGATGTTCCAAAATTATACTGACATTTTGATGATGCAGAAAAAAACGAATCATACATAATAATGGACTATATACAATGAAAAACTATGTTTACAAAAATAATAGAAAAAATAACTTTAAAAAAATGCAAAAATGACAAAGAATCAATATGAGTATTAAAAGATTTTATAGAAAAAGATTTATGATATGTACCCCCACAATTTGCTGATATTTATGCTTATTTAAAAAAATATATGACAGAAAAAAACATAAAAATATTTGATTATCAAGAATGAATGAAGATAAAATATAAACTAAAACAATTTCTTTCTCATATTCATAAATCTTGATTTTATCATAGAGATATTTGAGATAATTTAAGAAATATAATAGTTGGTGATGATGGAAAAATATATATTATCGATTTCTGACAGTCAATAATAACCAATAATAGATCGAAGTTAGATAATGAAGATCTAAAAGATATTTACTATTCTCACTGAGTATGAAATTCTGAATTCTATTTTCCCAAAGATGAATCATTATTGAATATAGTAGAAAAATTAACACCAATTCCTCAAAAAAAAGAACCTCGAGAATTATTTTAAAAAAACCCCAAGAAAGTTATTCTTGAAGGTATTTTTTTAGATTTTCATATGATTGCTTTAAAGAAGCAGATTCAATAGTAATTTCATTATCAGCAACCAAAGCAAAATAACCTAGATTCTCTTTTATAACAGAAACCGTTGTTGTTATTTGCTGTTCAACAAAAACCTTTTTTTGGTAATTTGTTTCATTTCCATACTTTATGGAAACATATTTTATTAGCTTTCTTATTTCACCTATTTGCATTTGGATTGTTTTTATTTTGAGTTGCTTTTATATTTATTTTCCTTCTTTTGTCAATACTATTTTCCATATTTAGCATCTCCTCCCAATTTTTCTTCGATTCTCATCAATTGATTGTATTTCGCAATTCTATCTGTTCTAGAAGCAGAACCTGTTTTGATAAATCCTGTATTCATAGCGACTGCTAGATCTGCAATAAATGTATCTTCAGTTTCTCATGATCTATGAGAAATAATAGCATTCATACTATTATCATGAGCCATACGTATACAGTCAATAGTTTCAGAAACGCTGCCAATCTGATTTAATTTAATCAAAATCGCATTAGCTAGTTTTTGATCTATTCCCATTTGCAATCTTTCCATATTAGTTACGAACAAATCATCTCAAACTATCATCATCTGATTACCAAGTCTTTCATTTATAATTTTCCATCATTGGAAATCATCTTCTGCCATACCATCTTCAATAGAAATAATTGGATATTTATTTGCCCAATCTGCATATAGATCAGTAAGTTCTTCTGAAGTCAATGTCTTATTTTCTCAAGCAAGAACATATTTACCATCTTTGAAAAATTCTGAAGCTGCTGCATCAAGAGCTATTTTTATTTGATCTGTATTGAATCACGCTTGATCAATTGCTTGCATAATAACTTGTAATGCTTCTTCATTTGAAGCCAAATTTGGAGCATAACCTCATTCATCTCATACAGAAGTAGCCAATCATTTTCCTTTGAGAATTTTTTTGAGATTATGAAAAATCTCTGCTCCCATTCTAATCGCCTCAGCAATGTTTTTTGCTCCAACAGGAACTATCATAAATTCTTGAATATCAACATTATTATCTGCGTGAGAACCTCCATTTAAAATATTCATCATAGGATAAGGCAATATAGAACCATTTCATTTGTTGATATATTCAAATAAACCTTTCCCACTTGCTTGAGCAGCTGCATTTACAAAAGCCATAGAAACACCCAAAATTGCATTTGCTCAAAGTACTGATTTATTTTTTGTTCAATCCAACTCAATCATAAGTTGATCTAATTCTCTTACCATTTCAAACGATTTTCCTACAATAGCTGTTTTTATAGTTGTATTTACATTGTTTACTGCTTTGAGAACTCATTTTCCCAAATATTTAGAATTATCACCGTCTCTAAGTTCCAAAGCTTCGTGAATTCCTGTAGAAGCTCCTGATGGCACAATAGCCCTTCCCATATGTCATGATGACAAAGTAAGCTCTACTTCAATAGTTGGATTTCCTCTCGAGTCCAATACCTCACGTGCAAAAACATTTTGAATTATATACATAAAATTTGATAAAGAAATAAAATCTGTTTTTTACAATATAGTTTAGACTTGTTTTTTCAATATAGATTTTGTTTGAATTTCTCTTGCTATTTTATTTTCTTTTTTTATGATTTAAAAAAATATTTAACTACTTCATTTGAAATGGAAAGAAAAATTAACTGATTAGAAAATTCTTCTCAAGGTTCTTTATGAAAAACAAAAAATATTGTATTAACTACAAATGATACAATTTACCAACTTCTTTTTACAGAAAAGAAAAATATTTTTAAAAAAATAGAAATTGCTTATAAAGAAATTTGGGAAATATTATGATGAGAAAAGGTTTTGAACACTAGGAAAAAAAAACTTATAATGTCTGTTGTAATAGAACTTATGGAAAACATAATTAAACATTGAGATATTTCTGAAAACCACCAAGCAACGTTTAAATTCTATGAAGAAAATGATTCCTTATTTTTCGAAACAAAAAACCACACAAAGACTGAAAATATTTGAAAACTTGAAGAAAAAACAAAAATAACAGACACAAATGATATTGGCGAAATAAAAAAAGCATTTAAAAATCAAATTAAAAACGGAGAAATTTCTGAAAAATGATGAGCTGGATGCTGAGTTATTACAATAGTTAAAAGCATAAAAAAATGATATCCAGAACTTAACACAAAAGACATTTATCAAAAAAATGCTATATGATTAAACGGATCTAGAGAAGTGCATGTAAAAGTAAAGATGCCAAACAAAGATCCTGAATTTAAAACTTTTTCAAGAGAAACAGATATCAAACAAGATGATTATAACTATTAGGTATTTGACTAATAATAAAAAAACTAGACAATCTTTTTTTTAAGCTATCTAATATATTGTTCATTTCAGGATTGATAATATGAAATTCAAGCAGCAGGGCTTGAATTTTTTGTAAAAATTCATCTGACAATGAATCAATTATTTCATACTCCATTCACTCGACATCTAATTTCAATAAATCAATCTGGGAGATGTTTTGCTGCGCGCAATATTCTTGTAAATTTTGCATTTTAACTAATTTTTTTTCGCCTTTAGGATTGAGGAAAGTCTTATTGAAGCTACTACTTTGCATTGTTTTTTGTGGATTGTAGTATATATATTGTTGTCATGTTTTCGCGGATATTCCAAAATTATTAAAAATAACTTTCTGATTTTTTAAGCTCTGTTTTGCTTGATTATACAGATTTGGAATTGGTTCAAAATAATGAATCTCACATCATGGATTTAGAGACAAACAATATTTACTAAACAATCCTATATGTCATCCAACATCAAAAATTATTTTGGACTGCTTGATAGATTGATCCGCAAAACCATATTCTTTTTTGACAAATATTTCATATTCCAAAGCTTTATTGTATTTATCCATTTTTTTGTTGGATTGATAAAGATTCTTGATGAATACGATTTCGAATATCTTGAATAAAATCAGCAGAAAGTCATAAAGACGTTGCATTTTCTTTGCGATTTTGGAGAATTATTTCTCGCCTTTTTGGTTGATGAACTGGAAGATTATTTTCTTGTTTATAGTTTCCTATTTGTTGTGAAATTTCATTTCTTTTTGCCAATAACGCAATAATTTCCAAATCAATCAAATCTATTTGTTGTCTGTAAATTTCTAGCATTTAAATTATTAATAATAAAAAAATCCGCATTGAGCGAATTTAGATGGGGTGGCTGACGGGGTTTGAACCCGCGACAAGTGGAGTCACAGTCCACTGCTCTACCAACTGAGCTACAGCCACCATAAATAATTTATGCGTAAAAACTTGTAATGATTTCTTGTTCAATTTCAAGGAGTTCTTATGTAGAAAAAATGAAAGAAAATAAACATACCCATGAAATTTGACTTTTTTGTTTTTTTGTTTACAATAATTGTGTTTTAATTTAATAGAAAATTTTCATGATTAAATCAGAAGCACTTAAAACATTGGCTGAAGACACAAGCCATTTACCAGAATCCAGTTTCTACTTATGATTTACAGACATTATGACAGAAGAATCAAAAAACGAACTCAAAGAAAAAGCTGGACAATTTCGCTCAAAAACTATAGAACAAATTCGAGACTGTTTTTACTATAGTTTAGAGCTTTTTTCTAAAGATAAAAGCAATTATTTACCGAATCAAAAACAAAGTTTTTTGGAAAAAAAAATCAAAGTAAAAGATAAAATAAAAGAATTGGTTTCTATTCATTATAACAAACTTATAGAAGAGGCTATAACTTTATGAAAAATACCAAAATGAACCAATAGAAAACACCTCAAAAAAACTCTTCAAGAAATTTCCAATATTTAACTTATTCTAGATTTTGTACGCTTTCAATACATATTGTTTTAAACATTTTGTCTTCGATTTTATTACATATTGATTGATCTTTTTTCTCTTCTGCAATACTAGCATAACAGCCATATTTTATCATTGAATCTATTATTTTTTCACAAATTTTGGGATTTAGGGTTTCATAAGCTACACTAGAATAACAAGAATCTTTCATAATTCAATCAGAGCTATCGCATCAGCTTTCATCTCATTCTTCCATTGCCTTTGATGCTTCACACAAAGACTTACAATCACCAAACATTTTTTCTTCTAATCAATCTTTATTTCGCATTATTTCACATCACTTTATACATTCTGACATATCAAAATTACTTTCTGATTTTGCAACATTTATTTGTTCATTTTCATTATCTGATTGTTTTCCACATCCAGCAACAACCAAAGCCAATACCAAAATCAATAACAAAGAAATTTTTTTCATAAGAAATTAATAAAAAAATAAAATAATTTATAAATTATATAAGAAAATATATTTTATGTACAAACAAAATCAAGAAGAATTCTCCATTGTAAAAAGAAGATAAAACAATAAATATAAGCCTGATAAAACAATATTAAAACCAACATATTGGTATTCAGAATTTATTTATTTTTTTGTATAAACAATATTTATGAAAGAAATTATTATTGATAGCTCCAATCATGACCAAAGATTTGATAGATTCTTAAGAAAATATTTTAAAATGCAACCAGGGATCGCTCTTGCTGATATTTATCGTGGAATCAGAAACAAAGAAATAACTGTAAATGGAAAAAAAGCAAAAGAAGACTATAGAATTCGCAACAAAGATATCATCAAAATTGAGGACGTTTTTTTTGAGGGCAAAAATGCGGATAAAAAACCATCAGTCAAAAAATCACTACCAATTGATGTAGATTATGTAAAATCATTGATACTTTTCGAAGATAATAACTGGCTTGTTTTCAACAAGCCAACAGGCATAAGTATTCACCCCTCTGACAACGAACATAAGCAACGCAGTATGCACGATCTGCTTCGTGCTTATATTCCAAGTAAATGAGAGACTTTTAATGCTTCGTTTGGATATAGGTTGGACAAAGAAACTTCGTGAGTGTTGATTGCTGGGAAAACTTATGATTCCCTGCAATATATCAACGAAATTATCAGAAATAGACAAATCCAGAAAGAATATCTTGCCATAGTTGTAGGTCGTTTCCCAAAACAACTTTCTATGCACAAACCTCTCAAAAAAATATTTAGTAGCAAATTCCAAAGAGGAAAAACAATAATTAGTGATAGTGAAGATATAGAATCAAAAGAATCTACAACTCATTGTGAACTCGAAAAAGTGTTTCAACACCAAATTTTATGACCTATTTCTTTGGTTAAAGTCCATATAGAAACAGGTAGAATGCATCAAATTAGAGTTCATTTGGCCGACGCATGATTTCCTGTTTTGGGAGATATGTTGTATGGACATCCGAGGATAAATAGAATTCTTATGGAAAAAGTTAAAATGAAAAATATTTTCTTGCACTGTTGGAAATACATCTTTTGGGACAATTTCTCTGAAAACACTGTATGTTTTGAGGCACCAATACCAAAACATTTTGATTTGATTTTGAAAAAATAAAGAGTATAAAAAAGGTATAAACATTTAATTTATAAATAAAATCTGATGAAAACATTCTTTTGGACTACTATCTTTTGGCTATTTGTATTCTTTGGATTTTTTGGATACATAAAATGGTTTAATCAGGATTTGGGAACTAGATTTTTTTCTTATATTGTAAAAACAGAAGTTTGTGTCCAACAAGAATGCCCAGAGATAAATGAAGCAATTTCTTTGGAAGATTGAGAAGTAATTTCTTTAAGCAATTCAAATAGTGTTGAAACGAAACTTGATGAAATAAAAAACCAGATCAAAGAAATAAATGAAAAACTTGATATCCAAAGCAGCAACGCTCCTGATGCTGTAAGCGTATCACTTAAAACCACAAAAAGAACAAATATTTGGATTTTTCCATTGGACTGATCTGAACACAAACAATATATAATGCCAGCTAGCGATGACATATTAAAAGATACATTAAATATATTGTTTGAAAAATCCGCATTTAAATTAAAGGGAACAAGACTTGATAATGATGGTAATTTGGCAATAACATTAGAAAGAGATTTTGATGTTGCTTTTTGATGATCTGCAATGGTAGAACAGGTTAAAACATCTATAGAAAAAACAGCAACACAATTTCCACAAATCAAAAAAATAACTATTTTGCCAGAAGAAGTTTTACAACCATAATTTTTACAACTAATTATAACGTATGAAAAGGTGGATCGTGATACTAATTTCTCTTCTTTTCTTGTCTGCCGCACTTATTCTTTTGTGGCGCTTTCCTGTTAGAAATATACTCAATATACAAAAAGAAAATAATCAGACTCTTTTGGAATTAAAAGAAGAAATTGGCCAGATTAAAAACCAATTTGATTTACTAAAACCAATTGTGCCTTTACCAGAAGAAGATACTGTTATTACATGAGAAAATAAAGAAATAATAGAAGAAGAAAAAGCAAACGAAGAAAACAAAATAACTGCTCCAGAAGTTAATAAAGTAGAAAATATTGAAGAAACCAAAAAAGAGATAAACTCCACTCCTACAACAAACATTGTCAAAAAAATATGATATATTAACAAAATATATAAAAATGATTCTATTGCAAAAATTTCTTTTGATGAAATTGTAATACTTCCAAAAGAACAATGTGAATGACTCGAAATTTGTTTCAAAAACGAAAATAAGAGAACAACAACATTTTCTCTTTCTAATGATATTGAAATATATAGTTATTTTATAAACTATGTTATAAGCTGAGAAATCAGAAAAACGAAGAAAATATTCTTACCTTGTTTTCTAGAGTTTTTTGCTGAGGATGATGCTGACAATTATACCCGATTCAACAAAATTCCTTATTGGATAACTATAGAAAATGGACAAATAACCAAAATAGAAGAGCAAAATGTTGTAGGACTTTATAAGTAAGAAATAAAGAAAAACTCGCCCTTAAATGAAGCGAGTTTTTAGTTAAAATATTTTTTATACTCAACAATTAGTTGCGGTAAATTTACAATTTCATCATCGATTGCTCTTTTATTCCAATGCTGTTTACCACATTTTACACATTGAAAAAGAATTTTATAATCAGAATTAAGGAGTTTATAACCTATCGGAAACATTTTTGCATCACATCAAGCTACTCTGTCCCCTGGAATATCGCCATCTACGTGTAAACTACAAAAACATTTGGGACAGTGATTTCTACATGTCTTTGCTGCCTGATTGATTTCTTGACCACAATTTATACAGATAAATGATTCATTTATTTTTTTCATAATATTTAGAGGGGTTAGATAAATTAGATGGGTTATATAGATTATAACTTAATCATATCTAAAGCGAAGCGTATCTATTCTATCTAAAACAAAAAAACCAAAGAGCCGTAGTCAAACGAGTGTTTCCCCTAATACGTAAGGTGGATGGCTCAGTCTAATCTAGGACTAGACAATTCTCGGCCTCCAGAGTATAGGTTGAAGAAGTGATTCCCGCTCGTTACTAACCCTTTAGTCTTTTCGAGTATATATTTTTGATATTAAGTTTCAAGACATTAAAAAAAAACACTTCTACCCAAAAGATAAAAGTGTTTTATATATTAGAATACTATAAATTATTCTGAAACTTCTTCTGAACTTTCTTGATTGTTTTCTCTATTCATTTTTTCAGGATTTTCTTTTGCAAAATCAACTCTAATAGCTCTTCATTTTACTTCTTTTCAATCCATTTCTGCTTGAGCTTTTGCAGCATCTTCTGCATTTGCGAATACAACAAATCCAAAACCTTTACTTCTGTTTCTGTTTTCTCTATCTAAATTTACTCTAGCGAAAACAACTTCACCAAACTTAGAGAATTCTTCATTGAGGTCTTTACCTCTAATACTCCAATCAAGTCATCCGACAAATAATTTTGTCTGACTGATAACAAAATTTTCTTCCATTAACCAAAAAAACAAAAAATAAATACTGCGTAGTTAATTACGCTTTTTCAATATATTAGTTTTCCAAAGAAATACAAATGATTTTTTTTAAATAAAAAATATTGAAAAATTTGCAAAATCAATAATTCTGATTATAATAAATTGATATTTAATTATTTAACTATTGAAAAAATGACAGATCCACAATTTCAACCAGGACAAACAGACCCTAAAACAGTACAAACTCAACAATGAGGTGGTGTTTTTGGTGGAGATCCAGAAAACATTATTCAAGACCCTTCTATGTTTTGACCATTAGAAGATAAAGAACAAAATACTGAAGAAAAAAAACCAGAAGAGAAAAAAGAAGATATTGGTTCTAACAACCCATTTGATGGTTATGTAATTCCTCAAAACAATAATGTTGAAGAAGAAAAACTAGAAAAAAACCTAGAAGAAAAAATAGAAGAAAAAACAGAAGAAAACGAAAATCCTATTATTGATATTCCTTCTGTAGAACCAAAAAGTGAAACAAATTTACCAAAAGAACAAAATATTGAAGAAAAAAAACCAGAAGAAATTTCCGAAATAGAAGAAATAACAACAGAAAATATCAATAGAAATAGTGAAGACAGTATTGATAAAAATGAGCGTAAAGAAGATAACATTATCAACCAAAAAGCTGAGGAAAAAGAAATAAAAGAAAATAATCAAGAAAAAAAATCTGACATCCAAGACAAGTTTAGTAACCTTCTTGATAATGTATATGAGCTAAATGAACTTTTAAATAAAAAAGATGGTGATTTGCTAGAAATCATTTGATCAAATAACGATAAAGCAACTGTTCTTTATCAATTCTGAATCAATGACCAAAAAGAAATCCATGTAAAAAGAATTGAAACAGACAAAGAAAATGAAGAAACAAATTTCAATGAAATCAAACTCTGATTAAACCCAGAATCAAATCTTTTTGAAATATTTTTGGATGAAGTATTGCTTTTTGAAGAATCAGACATTTTAGAAGATAATAAGAAAAAATCCCAAGTAATGGAAAAATTGAATAAATTTATTTTCCTTACCGAAAGCAAACTCAAAGATGCTCAAAAAGAAATTAGAGCAAAACAAGAAGAAGAGGAAGAAAGAAAAAGACTTCAAGATATATTTAGAAATTTTTAATTAAAAAAAATCCAAAGAAAAATAAGTTTAAAGTCTAATAGAACTATGTCACTGTTTTTCTATTATACTATTTAGCTAAATAAGTCATCTGAAAAGGTGGCTTTTTCTTGTTTTTACTAAACTATTTTTTATAGATAATATAACTCTTTAGCTTTTCTATTATAATGAAAATAAGTTTTAAAAAAGTAAAAACCGAGCATCATATATTACCAGATTTTAAGAAACTACTTTTAGCGATTGAAAAACATCCCCATATCAGTAGGATTATTCCGTGAAGAATCAATAGACAACAAAAATGAAGTTCCCAGTTATTATTTAAAATATCTTATCCAACTTCTAGTGGCCTCAAATGTATTATGAGTAAATGATCAACAGCACAAGAATTATTTATCGTCTGTCCTGATCAATATGTTGATGAGATTAAAGAGTTTATCAATAGGCTTATAACTTAAAATTGAGCAATAAAAAGGACAAATAAAAGAAGGAAATCATCACTAAATCAACATCATCCGTAGCCAAAAAGCAGCGATACAATTGTAGCTAGAATATAATTCTAAATATGATACTGCCTTGATGATGGATGAATTTTATTTGTTTTTTATTGCGAGAGAATTTAATAATTTTGTAAACCAAATGAGTATTGTTCGAGCAATTTTAGCAAGTATATTTATTCTTTATGTATGGATCTGGCTGATCAATACAGCTTTTGGTAAATGATCTCTCAAAATACAATATATTTGGAAAATACTTTTAATCTGAATTATTTTGGTTGGTGGATTGGTTTCATACAAATATTTATTATCTTATCCAACATCTTATCTTAGCTTAAATATTACAGACCAACTTAATTTCAAGACAATACTAATATTCTGATCTTATTGTATGGGAATATTGCTTATATTATTACTTTTGTTGCGCAAACGAGCAATGCTAATTTTGCAGGTATTTTTGGGTTGAGCATTATTTTTTGTTGTTTTAAGTTTTGGAGGGATTCTTTTGTGAATCAATTCGTTGATTTTGTATTATATTATCACTGCTTACGCCGAAGAATATATGAAATATACTTCTAGTACAACTCTTTTTGAAGACAACGAAAAAATAAAAGATGGAATTTTCTTTTGCCTACTACTATGACTTGGATTTAGTTTGATAGAAAATATTTTTTATCTGATTTCATTGGTAGGATGATCAGAAAATATGGCTGGTCTCATAATCGGAAGATGATTGATTAGCGCATTACTTCATGTCGTGGCAACTACGACTATCTGAGCACTCTACTATGCGCTACGCCAAAAAATCCTTCGACCAGTTGCGCTTTTTATAAGCATTGCTGGGGGTGTCGCATTACATGGCACATACAATATTGGTTTAGAATACCAACTATCTTATATTACAATTCCTTTGATAATTTTTCTTTTCTTTTTATTGAGTTTATTTTTATTTAAGAGTGATTTATTGTATATGAAAAAAAATTAAAAAAAATCTCATCACGAAGATGAGACTAATTTTTTATTAATGATTTTTTTGAGTATCTTGAAATCTTTTTATAGAAGTTAATATTTCATCCTGTGCCTCTAAAACATTTCAAAATCAAAGCACTTCTATTTTATCATACTTATTATGTTCCAATGCTTTTATTTGTTTAAATAATAACAACAACTCCTCTTTCATATGATGTCCTAAATCATCGATACAATGAACCTCATTCCATCTTGGATCAACATCTTCTGTAGGAACAGCTATTATTTTTGGATCATTTCAAGCATTATCAACTGTGTATAAAATTCAGATTGGTCTTGCTTTAATTAGACATCAAGTAAATGTAGGATTTGTAACCAATAAACAAATATCGCATGGATCTCAATCTTCTGATAATGTTTGTGGAATAAATCAATAATCACATGGATAGTACATCGAATGATGAATTACACGATCAAGTCTAAAACATCACAAATGATGATCATATTCGTATTTATTATTTGATCCCTTGGGAATATCGACAACCATATTAACAAGTCACTTTTTTTGATCTACAAAAGCTGATATATCGTTTACTAAATGCATTTTTATATTAAAAAATAATAAAACGAAGAAAAAAAACTCACCATGAAGATGAGATTTTTCGTAGTAGAAAGAAATAATGATCAATAAGTTCAGAAAGAAATAAAGTATGGCGGGTATTGGTTATAAGTTATAATTACTCTAATTATTAAGTTTAGGGTGGTGGTCTATCCCCACGTTCCCGTAGGGATACCTTGTTACGACTTAACCCCAGTCACTGATTTCCTCCTTAATCCGCATAGCGAATCTTCAAAGAACCTCAGCTCCCATGGTTTGACGGGCGGTGAGTGCAAAGAACAGGGACATATTCACGGCGACATAGCTGATTCGCCATTACTAGCAATTCCAACTTCATGTAGTCGAGTTCCAGACTACAATCCGAACTAGGGGTAGGTTTATAGATTTGCTCCACCTCGCGGTATTGCTTCTCGTTGTTACTACCCATTGTATTGTCTATGAAGCCCTAGGTGTAAGGGGCATGAGGATCTGACGTCATCCTCTCCTTCCTCCTGGTTACCCAGGCAGTCTCTTTAGACATTCTAACTAAAGACGAGGGTTGCGCTCGTTACTAGACTTAACTAGACACCTTGCGGCACGAGCTGACGACGACCATGCACCACCTGTGCAAAGCTTCGTATTGCTACGAATAATATACTTTCATATATGACACATTGCATGTCAATCCTAGGTAAGATTCTTGGCTTATTATCCAATTAATCTAGACAATCCACTGCTTGTGTGTTCTCCCGCCTATCCCTTTGAGTTTCATTCTTGCGAATATACTACCCAGGCGGCTTGCTTAACTCGTTAGATTACGGCACTCAGATCCCGAAGGATCTAAACACCTAGCAAGCATAATTTAAGGTTTGGACTACCGGGGTATCTAATCCCGTTTGCTACCCAAACTTTCGTCTCTCACCGTCAGATGTATTGTAGTTAGCTGCTTTCGCTTTCGGCGTTCTTTCCGATATCAACGCATTTCACCGCTCCACCGGAAATTCCACTAACCTCCAAATATCTCTAGATATGCAGTATCTATCCCCTTCCCTCGATTGAGTCCAGGTATTTGAAAACAGACTTACATATCGGGCTACAGACGCTTTACGCCCAGTAAATCCGGATAACGCTTGGGACCTACGTATTACCGCGGCTGCTGGCACGTAGTTAGCCGTCCCTTATTCCTGGTGTACCGTCATTCGTCTTCCACCAGAAAAGGAGTTTACACACCGTAATGCGTCATCCTCCACGCGGAATCGCTGCATCAGGCTTTCGCCCATTGTGCAAGATTCCCCACTGCTGCCTCCCGTAGGAGTATGGGCCGTATCTCAGTCCCATCGCGGCCGGACATCATCTCAGACCGGCTACCCGTCATAGGCTTGGTGAGCCGTTACCTCACCAACAACCTGATAGGACGCACCCCCCTCCAAAAGCGATAAATCTTTAATCTAAGCTAATTTCATCACTTAGATACTATTGAGGATTAGCTACATCTCTGTAGTTGGCCTCAACTTCTGGGCAGGTTAAGTACGTGTTACTCGCTCGTTTGCCACTTTTATTATCTTGTATTGCTACAAAACAACTCTCGTTCGACTTGCATGTGTTAGGCGTTCCGCTAGCGTTCATCCTGAGCCAGGGTCAAACTCTTCAAAAAAACCATACTTTATTTCTTTTTAAACCTATTAATGATCTTCCATCTACTATAATGGTGGCGCTAATCTACTTTCCCAGCACTAATAGTGCAAGTATCATCGACCGAATTGGACTTAACTTCTGTGTTCGGAATGGGAACAGGTATTTCCCCAAAACGTATCAACACCACCGTTATAATAAATCGACGGGTTTTAGTATATAAAACCCCACTTCAAATACAATAGCATTTGCGAGAATCTTTTCCAATAACATCATACATTACATTTTCCAAAAAAAACAATAAACCCACTCGATCTATTAGTACACCTTTGCTCAATCCCTTACGGGACTTTCACATGGCGCCTATCAAACCCGTAGTCTACGGGAGATCTTACCTCCGAAGAGAGAGCAACCTAATCTTGAAACAAGTTTCCCACTTAGATGCTTTCAGTGGTTATCTTTTCCCAGCGTGGCTATCCAGCTATGCCACTGGCATGACAACTGGTTAACTAGAGGCTAGTCCATCCCGGTCCTCTCGTACTAGGGACAGCATTTCTCAAGTTGCTTACGGTTACAGTAGATAGGGACCGAACTGTCTCACGACGTTCTGAACCCAACTCGCGTCCCGCTTTAATGGGCGAACAGCCCAACCCTTGGGACCTTCTACAGCCCCAGGATGCGACGAGTCGACATCGAGGTGCCAAACGGAATCGTCGCTGTGAACGCTTAGATTCCATTAGCCTGTTATCCCCGGAGTAACTTTTATCCGTTGAGCGGATCCCCTTCCACTTGGAAGATCCGGATCACTTTCACCTACTTTCGTATCTGTTTGACCTGTTAGTCTTACAGTTAAGCTTGCTTATGCGAATACACTTCCATCACGGTTTCCATCCGTGAAAAGCAAACCTTTGTACGCCTCCGTTACTTTTTAGGAGGCACCCGCCCCAGGTAAACTGTCCAACTGACACTGTTTTCCGCTTTAGCGGAATTAGAGATGCTACATATATTGAGTGGTATCTCACTATTGGCTCCACTTGGTCCAAAAACCAAACTTCAAAGCCTCCCACTTATACTGAGCAACAAATGCTACAGCCCAATATCAATCTACAGTAAAGCTTCACAGGGTCTTTCCGTCTAACTGCAACTACCCGGCATTTTTACCGGGAATGTAATTTCACCGAGTCTAAAATTAAGACAGTGTGGGGATGGTTATGCCATTCATGCGCGTCGGAACTTACCCGACAAGGTACTTCGCTACCTTAGGACCGTCATAGTTACGGCCGTCATTCACCAGTGCTTAATTCTCGAGCTTGCACAAGAGAACATAACATTCTGGCATTGGACAGGCATCACCCTCTATACATCCTCTTTCGAGTTAGCAGAGAGCTGTGTTTTTGATAAACAGTCCCCCCCACGTCATTCGCTGCGGCCCTACATTGCTGCAGGGCAGGGCTTATTGCAAACTTAGGCCCGCTTTTTTGCCAAGTTCCTTAATTATTAGTTATCTCGATTGCCTTGGTATTCTCTACCACCCTACAAGTGTCTGATCTGGGTACGAGTTACATAAAGATAAGTTTAGAGGTTTTTCTTGACACCAAAATTATGAGAATCATTCATCCCGAGGGAATCATTTCTGATCAAGCTTGTTTTAAATAAAGGCGGATTTACCTACCTTTACCTTCTGGCAAAGCCAGAATACGTCACTCTTTCAACGCACATCCTTAGCACGCTCTCACACATCCCAATGTGTTACCCCATCACTCTTTATATAAGGGCTGGAATATTAACCAGCTATCCATCGACCGCTCATTTCTGAGCAAGCCTTAGGTCTCGCCTAACCCTACGACGATGAACGTTGCGTAGGAATCCTTAGGGTTTCGGCAGCAAGAATTTTCATCTTGCGTCGTTACTCATGTCAGCATTTTTACTTCTTTATCGTCCAGCTAGGCTTACGCCCCACCTTCAGCCAATAAAGAACACTCTCCTACCGACTTTTGATAAATCAAAAATCTTTCGGTTTCGGTATATAGCTTAGCCCCGTTACATCTTCAGCGCATTTTCGCTTGTCCAGTGAGCTGTTACGCTTTCTTTAAAGGATTGCTGCTTCTAAGCAAACCTCCTGGATGTTTGAGCAAAAACACCTCTTTTTCCACTTAGCTATACTTTAGGGACCTTAACCAGAAATCTGGGCTGTTACCCTTTCGACTATGAAGCTTAGCCCCCACAGTCTCACTCCACAAAATTCCTTATAGCATTCGAAGTTTAACAAGGTTTGGTAATGCCTTTCGACACCCCTAGCCTTATAAGAGCTCTACCTCTATAAGATCTAATTTGCAGGCTGCACCTAAATGCATTTCGGAGAGAACCAGCTATCACGTAACTCGATGAGCTTTTCACTCCTACGCACAGGTCATCGGAAGGTTTTGCAGCACCAAACCGTTCGGACCTCCAAGCCAGTTTCCTGACCCTTCATCCTGCCCATGCGTAGCTCGTCACGCTTCGGGTTTATTAATAGCAACTAAACGCCCTATTCAGACTTGGTTTCCCTACGGCTCCAGCTATAACTGCCTTAACCTCGCTACTACTAATAACTCGCTGACCCATTCGTCAATAGGTACGCGGTCACTCTTGCGAGCTCCCACTCCCTTGTAAGCAATGAGTTTCAGAATCTATTTCACTCCCCTTCCTGGGGTTCTTTTCACCTTTCCCTCACGGTACTATTCGCTATCGGTGTAGAAAAGTATTTAGTCTTACCCAGTGGTCTGGGCGAATTCATGCCGGATTTCTCGTGTCCGACATTACTCAGGAAATATTTGGGCCGTGCCTCCCTTTTGAATACGGGGCTTTCACCTTCTATGGCACACCTTTTCAGATGATTCTTCTAAAAAGACACTAATGTCCCTGAACCGATGTTAGTCAGTTCTAAATACTCCTACTACCCTCATCATAGCAACGGCTAACACCTTACACTATGTGAGTTTGGACTCTTCCCTGTTCGTTCGTCACTACTAAGGGAATCTCTTACGATTTCTTTTCCTCTGGCTACTGAGATATTTCACTTCACCAGGTTTTGGCCTATATGGCGATCCGTTATACGGACCAGGTTCTCCCATTCGGACATTTCCGGCTCCAAACGGCTGTTGGCACCTTACCGGAACTTTTCGCAACCAACTACGTCCTTCATCCTCTTTTCTACCCAAGGCATCCTCTCATTGCTTTTAAACAGATTTATTGTTTTTTTGAAAAATGTATTGTATGATATTATTGTTAAGTATCCGCTTCATCAACACCCAAAACTTCTTCTTCCAAAAGTGTTGCGAGGAATGTTATAATAATTTAATCATCCATTTCAAGACTTTTTTGACTTTTTTTCACTTTTATTTTTTTTCTAGTTCTTGAGCCGAATAAAAAAGCAAAAAAAACAATAATTTAAATAAAAATACAAACAAAATGTCTAGACATATTATATATATAAATATCAAAATGTAAAAATCAGAATCTATTGTAAATTTGCAAAAATCAATATTTTGCTTATACTGTATATATAGGTAGAATATATATAAAATTTTTTACTTAATTATATTCATTATGAAATACAAAAAATTTCGTATAACAAGCACATGATCTACGATTTTCTTTATAATAACAGGAATTTTTCTATATAGCTTCCTAAATTGATTAAAACTAAAATTTCCATGATTAACACAAACATCTTTGTTATCTAGATTTTCAGAAATCCACTTTTCATCACCGGGAAATAATTTTTGATGATGAATCTTTTGGTTAAACACAGAATCATTAACAACCCCAAAAACAATAACAGCATGATGAATTACAAAAACATGTACTAAACAACTTAGATGAATTTATTACAATGCTGCTAGATGAGCAAGACTTTGGCCTTTAGACGAAAAAACATTCACTATGTTAAATGAGCAAAACTGATATCAGTGACTCACATTGACCTGATGATTATTTACCGCCTGTTGATGAGATTCTTACGGAATATTTGGATATATAAAATACACCCGATGATGAAACGATTCTCACATTATTGCAGGGACAAGACTTGACTACCAAAACAACACTTTCTTGGCAAATTTCGCAAACAGTTTTGAATACTTTAATAACGTGACTCCTTTGGGATATATTTGGGATAGTATTTGATGAATCTGATTTGTTTGATGATCTATTGAATGAAGCCAAAATCTTATTACAAACATTAATAACTGATGAAATATAAATAATTCTTTTACAAATTCATGAAACAACATAGTTTCAACTAATCCAAATTGGTCAATATTGGCATCTTGAGATTCTCAAGCACAAGATACTATGTGGAATATTTTGATACAAGGAAACACATTTATATCAACAGCAATAGCTCCTGACGAAAAAAGAGCTCTTCTTTGAAATATAGAAAAAAGAACAATTCTTATGATTTCTGATTTAAATCCTTCTGATGTTATAAATAAAGCAAAGAAAAACGCAGAAACGCTTTGTAGATGAAAAACTTATTTGGTGGGAGAAACATGAATAACATCACTTCCGGAAAACAACAAGGATGCGGTACTTTGTTATAAAAACACAAACAATCTAGAAATAGATTTAAGTCAAGATCTTCATAGAAACAAAACAATAATTATGAACAACTGAAGTATAACATTGAAGAACAGCATGAACAAAGATTGAGACCATCTTGATTTGTTTATAGATTGATGAGTCTTGGCAATAAAAAACAATCCAAATCAAAAAACTATTTTTAATCAAGATTGATATCCTTCCAACATTGAACCAAAAAGCAGTTGAATCTTTATGAAATGAAACATTGTTATAAACTGATTGCTAGTTTGATGAACTCCAGAAAATATAGAACCAATAAATCACAAAACCCACCTTTTAGGTAAAATAGTTTTTTTAAACACACCCACAACTCCTAGTGAATGAAGAAAAACACAAGTTAATAGCATATTATGAACAACTGCTTTTGAGCCTCGAATCAACCTAGAAAATGTTTTTGGCTGGTATTGTAATCTTGAATGACAAGCAAGCGATTGAACAGATTGTTGATGATGATATTCATCTGCAACAACAGTTCCTTTTGTTGTTTTAAATGCAAATTATCCATCTAACATAATAAGATAACAAAAAATGGCATATTAAATTATGCCATTTTTTGTAAATCGAATTTTTATTGCAACTCTATAGTTTTTTCTAATATATTTCCATAAGCGTCTTTTGCAACAATAGTAATAGGAACAAGTTCATCCAATGTAAATACTGCAGCTTTTCACTTAAATTCCAATATAACTTTTTCTCATATCGAGACTTTTCCATACTCTATAAAAGATAAATTATCTTCTATTATAACACTAACCTGATATTTACCACTATCTAATTGTTGAACTTTTGTTCTGTTTTCTAATATAAATGGCGCTATATCATCTTTTTTTACAATATTCACATCAAAGGAAGTTTTATTTGAATAACCTTTACTATCTATTGCAATTATTTCAATATTATGTTCTCATGCAGACAAACTTGAAGAAATAGCATTTAATTCATTAATTGTTTTACTTCTTCAATTGTATGAGAATTGAGCTATTTGCTTTCCATCTGCAAACAATAAAACAGATTTAATTCATCTTTCTGCATTTATAGAATACCAAAGAGAAAATTTATCTGAAACCGTCTTATTTTCTTCTGGAAGAATAATATCTAACACAATAGAAAGATCTTCTTTTGTTCATCTTTCTTCACATGATTCTATTGGAATATTAACAAAAACATTTGGATAATTATAAACAATCTCTCAACTAATAAATCATCATTCTGGAGCTTTTCATGTGAAACTAGATCCAAGTTTCCATCGTTCAGTTATTTCTGCTAAATCTATTTTGCTTGGGATTATAGTAGACGGTTGAATTTCATATCATTTTTTAAGTTCATCCAAAGGAGTTGTTGGGCTTGGAGCTCAATTACACAAAATATCGTATTCAAAAGAATTCATTCAATAATCAGACTCTAAACCAACTCAATGAATATATCTCATTGTATTTGTAACAAATTCTGAAGGAGTATTTTCATTTGCAAGTTTTCATGATACTCTAGAAATATCAACAGTCGTTACATCAACAGACCTAATAGTATCATTTGAAATAAAATTATTTCTTACCAACGATGTAAAGAAATTTTTCATTGGATTTGCGTGTATTGTACCTCCAAAAGCATTTCTATTCATAGCTGCTCAATCAGCATTTCAAGCTCGAAAAACAGCTACTTTTGAACCATTATAAACGGCCATCCATCAATCTCTTGGACGATTTCATCTATCTGTTTTGATATTGGAAGTTCATGTTTTTAGAGCTAAAGACAGACCTTGAACATTAAATCTAGACACCCAACCAGCCAATCTATTTGTTGGTTCTGATAAAATATTCCACAGAAGATATCTAATTCAACCAGGGATAACTTCTTTTTGTTTTTTATCTTCTTTTTTATAAATTAATGAGCCATCTCTTGATCTTATTTCCAAAATAGGATTTATCTCTGCTGGTGCATTAGTTGAAAGATGAGAATAAGCATTAGCAAGATCTATCATACTAACTTCAGCCGCTCACAATGCTAATGTATATCAATATTCAACACCATCCTTTACTCATACCAATCATAAATCTTTCAAATAAGGCTTTGCAACAGACTCTCATCATAAAGCAAGAATCATTTTCGTTGCTGGAATATTTCTACTATGAGCCAACGCTAGTTTAAGGGGAATTAATCAAGAAAATTTACCATCTGCATTATTTGGTTGGTCTTGTCATATTTTGAATGGAATATCAAACATTGGAGTATCCAAAGTCAAAGGTAACAATTGAAATCAAAGAGCATATATAAATGGTTTTATCGCTGATCATGACTGTCTTGGACTCCTAACCATATCGTTTTGACCTTGTATTTTATCATCAAAATAATTTATTGAACCAACATAAGCCAAAACATCACCATTTGTAGAATCTAAATATATCATAGACGAATTGTTTGCTCAATTTTCTTGAAGAACAGAAGTGTTTCAAGCTAAAGACTGCTCAGCTATAATTTGCTGATCCAAATCCAATGTTGTTTTTATAATAATACCACCTTTAAATAAGGTATCTTTATCATATTTTTTTTCTAACTCCTCAATAACCCAGTGAACAAAATGAGGAGCAAACATATCTACTCTATTTCTACGAAGTTGATATGTGATTGATTGTAGGAAAGATTGTTTTAATTCGTTTTGGGTAATATATCAATCTTCATACATCCTCATTAGAGCAAAATCCTTTCTTCATACAATATACTTTACTGTATATGAATTTTCTCAATCAGATACGACAAAAGATGCTACATTTTCCAATGTTTTTATAAATCATCAAGCTTTATCTACTTCTATAGTTTCTAGTCATCTAGCTAATTTAGACAATACTTCATCAAAAATAGCACCTGTGTATTCCATCTGTGATCAATTTTGATCAACAATAGAAAGATTTCAAATTACCCTATCTCTATTTCTGTATGGATTGTAAATTGTAGGACTTTTTGGAATTGAAGCTAGTATAGATGACTCTAAAACATCAAGATCTTTTGCTGACTTACTAAAATATGTTTTTGATGCCGCTTCTACACCAAAAGCATTATTTCAAAAAGCAATATAATTAAGGTAAAGTTCAAGAACTTTATTTTTCATTTCTTTATGCAAATCTGATTTTGAAATAGATGGATTTTCTTTGTGTATTTCTTTTTCGATTACTTTATTTAGTTTACTTGTCAACATAACTTCTTTTAGTTTTCTTATTATTTTTTCTTGTGTAGTTTCTCTTTTGAAGTCTTTATTTAATAAGAGGTTTTTTAACAATTGCTGAGATATTGTTGATGCTCATTGCATCGCAGCACCTGGACGCAAAAAATTATTTATTCATGCTCTAATTATACCTATAGGATCTAATCAACTATGCTCCCAATAACGTTGATCTTCCATTGCAACCAAAGCATTTATCATATTTTTGGAAATACCAGAAAAAGGTACATATTCTCTGTTTTCTTCATATAATTTATATAATTCTTTACCATTCCTATCTTGAATTATTGTAGATTCAGAAAAAATCATGTCATTTATTTGGGAAATATCTGGCAAGGCCAATACGACATTTTTTGTAAACCAAAATGAAAAAATCAAAAATATTCACAAAAGGACTCATATTAATATTTTTTTTCAATTTTTTAGTACTATTTTTTTTGAAGAAGAAAATTTTTTTGAAGAAAATCTAACATCTCCATAAGATCTCGGATAATTTTGTTTAATCTTTTGCATATTTTTTTATCTACAATTAAAACTACACACAAATTGTATGCGAAAACCACTTTATGAAAAAATTTAAATTTTTCAAGAGAAGAATTTTTATCAAAAAACAAAAATCCTGAAATTTCTATCAGGATTTTGTTTTAAAATATTATTTTGCATAAATATAACACTTTATATTGCTATTGTTTAGGTCATCTTTACGTTTTGTTACTATAAATTTACCAGAATAATTCATCTCTTCTATCAAAACAGTTTGTTCATCAGGATAAACTCATCTAACTTTTGCAACGTGACCATAAGAACGATAATTTGGACCTCAATTTTGATATACAATCAACGCACCAACACTAGGAGTTACAGGGTTTTTTGAAGAATTCCATACAACTCTAAGTCAAGCTTTTTGTGCATTACTACATCGTTGATTAGCATTTCAACCAAAAGGCCTTTCTTGTTTATTTTCTTCTACATATGGAAATATTTCTGGCGAAATAATAGCAGCATACCAAGTACAATATCAAGCATAAAAAGAATTTTTTATGTTTTTCTTGAAAACAAATTGAGATATGATATTTGATTTTTTTGCAGGAACTCTTATAGAAGAGGAAGTACTTGATGATGTTGTGGTTCTTGTCTGTGGTTTGTTGATAACTGGCTTATAAGCTATTTGAGGCTTAATAACTGGTTTTGGTCTTTCTAACAATCAATTATCATAAGCCATTTCATTTGTTATATTGATAAAGACATCTTGTCCTTTATATAACATTTCTGACTCATCTTGAATATAGTTAAGAGACATAAACTCATCTATATTAAGATTATATTTATTGGTAAATATTTTTACGTTGATATTTTCTGGCATTGAATACAAAAATCCAACATCTTCATTTGATATAATAAGTTTTTGTCCAGGTCTAATCGGTCAGCTTAATTTGTTAACTTTTTGGATTTTTGCAACCGTAGTACCAAAAGTACTTGCAATTCTACCAAGAACATCACCAGGCTGAACAACATAATGAAGTATACCAACCTCATCACTATCACTTTGGTCTATAGTTATCATATCCATAGTGATTTCTGAAGAAATCTCATCATTATATCCCACAAAACTTGAGCTAACAACTATCTGCTGCTCTGTTTTTGGGAAAATATCTGGAGATGCGATTACAAAAGTAAAAAAAGAAATGAAACCTAATGAAAACAAAAATTTAATCGTAGGGACTTTTTTACTTGTCATATCAGTTTTAAATATAAATGGCGGAGAGAGTGGGATTCGAACCCACGGTCCAGTTGCCCGGACAACAGTTTTCAAGACTGTCGCGTTCAACCGCTCTGCCATCTCTCCGCAGCGATATCAATTTAACCAGTTGGAACCTATATACATAGATCCGGTTGAACTACTTACAAACGTATACTATATGTTTTTTATATTGATTTTCAAGAAGAAAATAATATTATCAATTTTGTTAGTTATCGAGCCACAAAGTTATATCATAATAAAAAATGAATAAAATATATTAATCATCAATGCTGTATTTCGACTTCTCTCAGCATGACAAAATTGGAAACAAACCTATTATTATATTGGTATGTCATCTACGCTTTGTCAGATTAATAATAATTTCTTTCTTTTGTTTATTGTTTTTATTACTCGATTTATAAAATATTAAAATCTAATCTATCTAAATTTATATTCAAATATTATATCAATGAAAAAATACACAATACAAACATGAGACAACAACCCTATACTAAGATCAAAATCAGAATTTATTAATGAAATAAACTCAGAAATAAAAGATTTTTCTAAAGATTTAATAAAACTAATGCGAAAACACGATGGTGTTTGACTTGCTGCACCACAAGTAGGTAAAAACCTTCGCATTATCGCAACTACTCAGCGAGATATGAAAAAAAACAAAGAAAAACTTTTGGCAGAAACTATAATGATAAATCCAGAAATAAAAGATTTATCTCAAGATATGGTAATTTGAGAAGAAGCTTGTATATCTTTGCCTAATATCTTTGGAAAAGTTAAAAGACACAAATCTTTGACTGTAGAATATACAGACATAAAAGGAAATAAGCAAAAGAAAAAACTAAAAGATTTTAATGCTGTAATTGTACAACATGAAATAGATCATTTGGAAGGGGTTTTGTTTACTGATAAATTGATAAAGAATAATAAGGTAAAAAAGATGTAAATCTTGATGTTTAAAAAAACCCAATACATATATATGTATTAGGCTATTTACTAATTTGACTTTTCAGCCATATTTCAATCAAATAATAGATAACATATCCAAAAACAAGTAACATTAATGAAGATATATCATATTTGAAACGAAGGAATAATCCAAACATTACCAATATAGCTATTATGACGATTGAAAATAAAAATCTAACTATTTTCCATTGAACATAGGCAATACCAAGCCATTCGAACGGTATAGTTAAAAGTAAGACTGCTTTTTTTACTTTTTCCATTTTTACTCCTTTCTTTTTTGTTTTACAGCTATAATTATATCAAATCTAATTTCTCTATCAAGAGCTTTTTTAGTTCATCGAGTCCTTGTTGATCTTTGGCGGAAATTCGAGCTGTTATCTCGTCTTTGTAGATTTCTTGAAGTGCTTGGAGGCGCTCTGGGGATATGGCATCTATTTTATTGAAAACCAAAATTTTTGTTTGCTTTGCGCCGATGTTTTCGAGAATTTCGTGAACAACATCAATTCTTTCCTGGACGAACGTGTCGGAAGCATCTATAACATGGAAAAGCAAATCAGATTCTATACTATCTTCCAAAGTAGATTTAAAGGCTTTGATAAGTGCCGGAGGAAGGTCGCGGATAAATCAGATTGTGTCGTTGATCAGGATTTCCCTGCCGCGACCTGTTTCTGGATCGGTGATCATATATAATTTCCCGACATTTGTTCAGAGCGTAGCGAAGAGTTTATCTTCTGCTAGTGCTCATTTTTTGGTAAGCGCATTGAGTAAAGTAGATTTTCCTGCATTGGTATATCCCACGATTCCTACAGTAGGAAGTCATTTCCTGATTCTAGAATCGCGATGAAGTTTTCTCATATGCTCATAATCTTCGAGTTTTTTGGCGATTTTCCGTTGCCTCTCTTTGAGGTGGCGACGCATGATCTCGGTGTTGGTTTCTCCAAGTCAGCGCATCGCGCCGCTTCCGCCACCTCCTTGACGTCAAAGTTCTATTCCCATACCGAAAATTCTAGGCCCCATATGTTTGATAGCAGCCAATTCGATTTGTAAACCAGATTCTCCTCCTTGGGCATGTTTATCAAAAATTTTGAGAATAAGATCTACTCTATCTCGAATCTTCATTTTGAAAGGACGAAGCTGTTCGCCAATTTCATAAATCTGTCTAGGTTTTAGGATGTTTCATACAATAAGTAAATTAGCACCCAATCTTTGCATATCTGCAATAATCTCTTCAAGTTTCCCCTTTCCAACGTAGGTCTTATTGTCTGGCTGATCTTTTTTTTGGTAGGTCTGTAAAATCACAACTCATCCAAAAGTGTTGACGAGATTTTCCAATTCACGCATTCTATCTGCTAGAATATCTGGCTTGGTATCTTTGGTAACTATATCTACGAGAAAAACTTTAAGCTCTTCTTCGTGTTGTGGTCATTCTTGCATTTGCTTTTGATAGTTAATTGGATAAACGATGATAGTGTAAGGTTTTGAAAAAAATTTGCAAATGAAAGAAAAATCGATTGGAAAATAAAATCCAGAATCATATATACATAAGCAATCAAATCTTTATCTAATAATCAGAATTTAATGAATTTATTATTTTCATTGATAGGTTCGGTAACAATAAGTTTGCTATGAATACGAATTTTTAAAAAAATAGGAATCTTAGACAAACCAGGGAACGATCTCAAAAATACAAGAAAACCCGTACCAACAATTTTGGGAGTTTTCGTATACTTGGGATTTTTTGGGATTGTAGCGGTCTTGTTTCCAGAATATTTGAGTAATAGGTTGTTTTGGGGTTTGATAATAGGTTGATTTCCGATTGTACTTGTGCAGCTTTTGGACGAACTGAGATATATTGATAAGATAAAGTTTTCGTTACCATCGTGGTTTAGACTATTATCGCATATTTTGGGAGCAGTTTTAGCTGTTTATATATGAGGATTTCAAGGACAAGAGATTTTGATTGGATCATGGAGTTGGATTATGCCGCAATGGTTTTTCGCTATTTTCTTTGTTATATGGTCAATCTTGTGTATAAATGCAATCAACCGAATTGATGGGATAAACGCACAAGCGAGTTGAGTTTCTAGTGTGGGATTTTTGACGATATTTTTGTTGATCAAATATGTAGTATTTCAGCATTTTACAGTGTTTACGGAGGCGAACCTGGTGACCTTGCATTTGGTGGAAAATCTGGCTTTGGTGCTGTTCGCCCTGAGTTTGGTATCCACGATAGTGGAGTACAAACCACTTGCTTTACTAAGAGATGTAGGAATCATGTTTTTTGGATTTAGCTTGGCGTATCTCTCGATCGCAGGAGGAGCCAAGATTGGAACTATTGTTGTAGCACTGTCGCTTGTGATTTTTGATGCAGTTTGGGTGTGATTTTATAGAATTTTCATCATAAAAAAATCACCGCTCAAAGGTGACTATACACATCTTCATCATAGACTACTCTGACTTGGTTGGAATAGAAGTGAAATTAGGGCGTTTGTATGGATTTTTTCGTCGATTATGATGATCTTGATGTTGATGCAGGAGGCAAATAGAATAAATAAAATCTGAATTTTTTTGATTATGGCATTGGTATTTTTTGGCGTAAATTACTATCTCTTTTTGGTTAAAAAATTACCGTGTGGATTGAAGTTGGAAAAAAATAATTAGTTGTTTTTATCTAATTCTGGGTTATTCTTTTCTGATTCTGGCAAGTATCATTTTGGAAGTTTTCTTCATACTATTATCAAAGCTCTTTGCATCCAAGGCATAATTTTGTTTATAAATTCTTTTTTATTATACGCCTTTGTATACTTATTTAATCTTATTTCATAATGTTTCTTCTTTTTTCATTTGTCTTTTGTTATTTCTATTTTCAACATATCTCACTCAACTTCTGCCTTTATTCTATCTATTTGTAATCTAATTCATTTTGTGTTTTCTTTGTCTGTATGTTTTGCAAATTTTTCTACTGAAGCAAAATCCATCACAGAACTCCCCTCATCATATCAAACTTTATTTGCTATTTCATAATTTTTAAATCATCAAACACTATTAACATCTTTTAGTGTCATAACCTTTCAATCTTCTACCATATCTAGAAACCAGTATTTATTATTAAGCTCAAAAGATAACAAAGAATGCCCCTTGGGAAATCTTCGTATCTGACAATCGACTCATGGTATCTTAACAATATCAAATATTTTTTTTATAAGAATACTTCGATGGTGACAGTTTCATCATTTTACATAATCTTTCTCTATAAAGTTTGCGTTTTTGTCAGATAATTTCCCATCAAAAATATTGTTTATAATTTGTTCTCATATAGGCTTATTTGCGTATTCATCATATGAAACATTTGGAGTAAGGTTGTAAAATCTTTTTACATCAAAATTCTTGAATATATTCTCTATAAAGTCCAAAACTATAATCAAAACCTTTTCTGGATCGTTATTATGAATTTCTTTTATTTTTTCTACATCCTTGATAAACTTATCAACCTGAGTATTGATTATACGCAAAAAATCAGCATCCTCAATATCATCAAACAACTTTAATATTGTCTTGGTTACCTTAATAGTATCTGCCGTACTTTTTAAATAATTTTTTCATTTATATTTAACAAATATAGAATTATCTAAATTCTGATTTTGTTTCATCACAAGAAATTAACATAATAAACAAATGAAATTATACATATAATGTACTTGTTTGTCAATTATTTATATTTTTGTTATTTTGACTTGGATTTCTTTTTAAAATATATAACTTTATTTTGAGTTTTTTATATTTCTTGTTTTCAATGAACAAACATCAAAGGAAAAATTCAATAAAAAGAATTGTAATTCTTATAGTTATTTTGTTTTTGGCAATATTATATAGAGATTCAATTGGTGAGGAATTTGAAAACTTTTTGAATAATTACTATGTTGAACAACTATGAAATCAGAAATAACATAATCTGCTTTATACTTTAAAACATATATCATGAAAAAAACACTTATCAATTTGGCTCAAGGATTTGTATGAGAGTCACAAGCAAGAAATCGTTATACTATGTTTGCTGGTGTTGCAAAAAAAGAATGATTTTTGCAAATATCAAAAATCTTTTTGGAAACAGCTGATCAAGAGAGAGAACATGCAAAACGATTTATGAGAATGTTTTTGGCTATCAAAGAAAAAGAATGATTGGATATGGAAATATTGCCAATAGAAACTGATGTATTTGTTAAACTTTGAACAACCTTGGAAAATTTAAAATACGCTGTTGACTGAGAGACACACGAATTTGATGACATGTATCCAGAATTTGCAAAAATTGCTTTGGAAGAATGATATCCAGAAGTTGCAGCCAGAATTAATTCTATTTCAAATTCAGAAAGACATCACGCAGAAAGATATCAAAAATTATATGACCAAGTAAAAGCTGAAACAATTAGAAACAAATCAGAAGAAATTGAACGAGTTTGTGACAATTGTGGTTATACTCACAAAGGGAAAAACCCTCCAAAACTTTGCCCATCTTGTGATCATTGAATAGAACATTTTATAGTAAAATGTGAGAAATATTAATCATATTTAAATAAAAAAGCCTGGAAAATCGCCAGGCTTTTTTATTTAAAATTAAATTTTTAATTAAATTTGATCTTTATGGTTGTTCACACTTTTTCTTTACTAAAAATATCTGTTTTCCATCCATAAACATCAACTATTTTTCTTACCAATGCCAATCAAATTCAAAATCATTTTTGGTTTCTTATGTTTCCTACTTGGTAAAATCTATCAAATATTTTTTCTAGATCTTTTTGTGGAATACCAATCCCTGTATCTTTTATTGTCAATGATCAAGAATCAATAACTATTTCTATTTCTCCTCCTTTTTTGTTGTATTTAATTGCATTGGATACAAGGTTTGAAATAAGAATATGCATGTGATTTTTGTTTGCTATAACAAAACAATTACTATTTTTAACAATATTTATAGAAATCTGATTTTTCTTGGCTTCTTGATTGTATTGATTTAGAATATTGGTTATTTCATTTTCGATATCGATCTTTTGATTTTCTGTTTCTTTGTGAATGATAGAAAGATTTATCAACGAATCCAATAGAGAATTCATTTTATCAATTTCTTGGATGCTTGCATCAATAGATTTTTTGTATTGTTTTTTTGCCAATCATAATTGAAGATGGCTTTTTGTAACTGACAATGGCGTTTTTAGTTCATGTCCAGCATTGAAAACAAATTGCTCCATATCTTGGATATTTTCTTCGATAGGAATAAATAATTTACCGACAAACCAATAAATTATGCGATAAAATAAAATAGAAAGAAGTCCGAAAAATAATATAAATAAAATACTATCTCTGACAACATCAGAAATCTGCATTTGAATTGGAACTAGAAAAAATGATTGAATACCAGAATTTGTTGTATCTTTGATAAATAAAAATTTATTTTTGTTGTAAGTGATTGTTCATTTTGTTTCTTCTTTTTTCAAAAGTTCTTGCAAAAGTTCTATTGTAAATTCTTCGTCTCAAAGCGATGATGATATAACAATGTTTTTTTGTGGATTATAGGAAATTACGTTTCCTCATTTGAGTCTTCGTCATCTTCATTCTTTGCCGAACATTGGCATTTGAGAAACGGTTCCCATCATGTTTTGTTGTATTTGATGTCTTGGAAAAATTTCATTTTCTAAATTCTGAATTTCTCTATTTCAATAATCAAGATATCTTCCAATCAAAAAGATTATTTGCAGTCCAGTAACAACAGCAAAAAGAATAAGTGTAAAGATCATGCTTAATTTTCTTTTTTGTTTTTTGAGTTGTTCTTGATTGGTAATGTGCATGATTTAATTTTACAGAGTAAAATTTTGGTTATATTTGATACTTCTCTCGCAATAAAAAACAAATAAAATTCATCCATCATCAAGGCAGTATCTTATTTAGATTTATAGTCTAGTTATTATTGCATGGCTGCTTTTGGGCTACAGATGGTGTTGGTTTAATAATGATTTCCTTCTTTTATTTGTTCTTTTTATTGCTCGAGTTATTGAGAGATCGGTCATTACGAATGGGAATGAAATAATCCAGATTGATCAAATAAAAATCTAATCGTCGATGGATTGCCACGCTGATGCTCGCAATGACTTATCGTTACTTAATAACATATCCAAAACCCTTTTTGGTTTCTATAAATGTTTTGCCAAGTTTTTTACGGAGATATCATATATAAACATCGACGCTTCTGGAAAACATATGATCGTCAAAATCTCACCAAACTTCTTCGAAAAGCGTTTTTCTATCTACAGGAATTCATCTGTTTTGAAGCAAATATTTGAGTAAATCAAATTCCAAGGTTGATAAAGAAACTGATTTTCAACTTCTTTCGACTGTTCTTTGAGGTAAGTTTACGGTCACGTTTTTTATTGTGATAAGCTGTTCTTTGTTGCAAGAGTTTCTCCTTGTGAGTGCGTGGATGCGGGAGATAAGTTCTTCCATATCAAATGGTTTTCCCAGGTAATCATCGGCTCCCGCATCCAAGCCGACAATCACGTCCTTCGAAGCATTTCTCGAAGTAAGCATAAGAATTGGTAAGGTATTTCCTGATGATCTAAGTTCTTTGCAAATAGTAATTCCATCTTTATGAGGAAGATTGATATCAAGAACAAGCGTATCGTAATGAGTAGTCTGAATTTTTTCCAATCCCCTTTCTCCATCAAAATCAATATCTACTTTTATCCCTTTGAGTTTGAGATATTCTTGGATGTTCTTTGCCAACGGGACATTGTCTTCCAAAAGAAATACTTTCATTGATAGGTTTTATAGAATAAACTTTTGTAGTATATATATTTGATGTAAATTTTCTGTAAGAATTGTTTTATTACTTATAGGTTTATTTTTCCATTACTTTTTTCTGATAATTCTTTTTTGAAACTATCAATCAATCAGATATTTATTTGGACGGTTTGTTTGATATTTTGGTCGTAGGAATCGCTAATTACTTTCGCATCGTATTTGGAATAAAGGTGTTGGACAAGGGAGACTTGGTCGTAATCGTATGCAAGTGGAACTTGCGAGGTGATCTCTTTGTCCACGAGCTGGGAGTGGGAGAGAGATTCTTTGGCAGTATGGGAATATGCTTGGATGAGTCCTCCCACTCCCAGGAGGGTTCCACCGAAATATCTCGTAACCACACAAAGTACGTTCTGCAAACCTGCACCATCGAGTACTGAAAGAATAGGTTTGCCAGCGGTGTTTGCAGGCTCTCCGTCGTCATTAACTTTTTTGTAAATTGCATCGATAATCGATGCTCCGAAAAGATCATAATGAAGATGTACGCCTACTTTGTAGGCCGAGCAATTGTGCGTCGCATCGTGATATTGCTTTTTCATTTTTGAAAGATATTCCTCTGCCTGTTCTTTTGTTTCCACAGGAAATAAGGTAGCAAAAAATCTAGATCCCTTGATCTTTGGAATTTCGTAAGTTGATTGTTGAGTTATCGTTTTGTAAAAAAGTTTTTGCATAAGAAAAATCAGAATATAATTGTTATTTTCAATAAAAAAACATTGATATTTATCTTTATTATACTATTATACTAAAAAAACAAGGCTCTTTTATCAAAATTCTTGATCAAATATGAAAAATTTTTTTCTATGTTTTCTTTTCATATCTTCTATAATTATATGATGAGTTATAATGGCACAACCACATCCTAATAGTTGATTTAGAGTTAATACTGGCAACAGCAATAGACAAACAATCACTGCTCATTCTATAACAAGACAAGTTACCAACAATTGTAGCAATAATATTTTTGTACCCACAAGTTGAAGCACAGAATGGTCAGCTTTTAGAAACAATAAACCTAATTGTGTTGATCTATGTGATCCAACAAGTCGATGAGCACGATCAACATGTTCTGATGCTTGTGGATGATGAGTAAGAACTAGAACCAACGACTGTTGAACAGTTCAAAGTCAGAACTGTAATACTCATTCTTGTTCTATAAGAATTGATTGGGCTGGTAATGCTTTTAATCGAAGCCAACTACCTTGAGCCTGTGTCTATGGTTGTAGGAATGCTGGTTGTGATAGATGGTCTTATCCACATAATTCAAATAAAACATCTGCAAGTAATAAACTTTGTGATTGTAAATGTTCTAATAGATGAAGTTTTTATGTAATAAAAAATTGACAAGAACGATATTCTGCTGAATGTAAAGCAAAATGGTTTTTATGAATATGTACATCTGCTTCATTAAAATTTAATAATTATCAATGACCTACATGGAGTAATTAACAAACAACATAACTATTTCCTAATCCCTACATTCTGCACATATTTTTCTGCGATGATTTTAAATTCTTCGAGCTCTTCTTCATTAAATGGTTGTCCTCAAAAATTAGGATCCAAGGTGTTTCCTCCGATATAGTTTTGTAAATAATAATGTTTTGCGCCTCTGATAAAATGAGCCATACTTTCTATATCATCAGCGGTATGCATACCTTTAATAACCGTTGTCCTGTATTCATGATCAATATTTGATTCAAGCAAGAGTTGTAATAATTTTTGGTAACTAAAGAAAAATTCTGATGTTTGAGGAAGTCCAACCGCGTCGTCATAACTATAAATTGCATGTTTGAGATCAACCGCAACATAATCCAAAATCCCATCCTGAATCATTCTTTTGACTATTTTATAATCTCTCCCATTGGTATCGAGTTTTACTTTGAATCACATCTCTTTTACTTTTTTGGCAAAATCATACAAATCTGGTTGCAATGTCGGTTCTCATCCACAAATACTTACACCATCCAAAAATCATTTTCTGGTTTCCAAAAAATTGAAAAAAACTTCATCAGGAATTAGGTCATTCTGGAAAAGCATCATTTTTTCTGGAAGTACACATTCGGGATTATGACAAAAATGACAACGAAAATTACAGCCTTGCGTAAAAATTACACAGGATACGTGACCTGGATAATCTACTAAAGTTGATTTTTGAATTCAAGCTATATGCATATTTTCTTTTTAAGAATTAATATTTTATCTTCAATCTAAAATCCTGTTTTTTATGTAGAGTTTGCTATGATTTTTATCCTTTGGATAGCTTTATCAATATTTCTCATTCCTTGTCCTACAGGATAGAAAGTGGGATAAATTTTATATTTCGTTCAATGTATTTCAAAAATTTCGTGATCCTTTCCTTGATAATCAGAGACTTTGATATTTTTTCTGAGCAACAAAGAACTTACTTGATTTCCAAACGAGACAATATGCGTAGGTTGAACCAAAGCAATTTCTTTTTCGATGGCTTCTAGATATGCTCTGAAAATATCATTGTGTAAGGGTCTTGCATCGATCTGAGTACACTTTGCAAGATTGGTCACATATATTTTATTCTGACTTAATTCTTGGTATACTTGCTGACAAAACTTGGTAGTCCATTGGTTTGGTTTATAGTTTTGTATGGCAGTGAATGCTGGCTTGGATATGACACCTACGGCAAGAAACAGTTTCCAGATATTCTTGGTCCCAAGCCAAGCTGCACGCAGTCCTTTTCGGTCTTTCTGTGCTGAAATATTTCTCCCTGTGGGATTCATAAAGAGAAAAAGAATATTTGGCTTTTTGATACAACCTGCTCCATAAACAGGAGCAAGCGTTTTTTCACCATATTTCATTTGAAGTGTATCAAAAAGAGGGAACAAATCAGGTAATTGTAGCGCGTGCATAGAAAAATTATTTAAGAAGATCAAAAGGATTGAATCATTGCTTAATAAGATTTTGAATTGGCAAGAATATGTTTTCAGGAATTTCATCTCTTCACCTCCATTCCCAGGCATCACATTTTTCTTTCTCCATTATCTGAAGCAGTCAAGAATCGTATTCACTAACAACAAAAAGGGTGATGTAATGTTTAGTTTCTTTATCAAAAATATCATTGGTATAAGGACCTATTTGGAGATTCTTAATATTTAAAGCTGTTTCTTCCAAGACTTCTCTTTTTGCACAATCAAAAACTTCTTCTCAAAATTCTAAATGTCATCAAGGGAATTGTCGAGTACCATCTCCATGAGCATTTTTTCTTTTTCCAAAAAGAATTTTTCAATCTTTGTGAACAATAACTCCAACTCATATTTTTGGTCTAAGATTATCCATATAACAAATAATCAAATAAAAAAAGCGAAGCAGAAGGTTTCCCCCCTACTCCGCCTTCTGAAAATCAATATTTTAGATTGCCACGCTATCGTTCGCAATGACAAAATATTTACGCTGGACATCCACATCCCACAAACTTAACCTCTTTATATTCACTAACTAAATCATATGCATTAGTTGGATTTGAAAATTGTCTAACAAACTGTGAATTAGCAGTTTTATTTTCGTCGAAATACTTACGAGAATAGAATTCTGATTTTTTTCATGTGTTGTAATGACTTACTGGTCTAAGATATCCCATAACTCTAGTATATACTTGACATTGAGTTCTTTGAATTTCTTTTCCGTCTTTGTTGTAGAATGTTTGCATGATAATTTATATATAACAAGATAAAAAGAGGTCTTTAGTTTAGTTACTTTATTTTACTTTCTTCCAAAATTCTAAGTTTTTCTGGATCTGATGTGTGTTTTTGTCTAACTTCCATATTAAATTCGTCTCATACATATCAAAGTTCTTTATCACATTTTGGACAATAATCATGTTCTCAAATAACATATCAATGTTTTGGACAAATAGAGAAAACAGGAGATATTGTAATATAAGGAAGTTGATAATTTTCTATAACTTTTTTTACCAACATTTTACATGCTTCTGCATCTGACAGTCTTTCTCCCATGTAAAGATGAAGAACTGTTCATCATGTATATTTACATTGTAATTCATTTTGAAGTTCCAATGCTTCAAATGGATCGTCTGTGTGTCATACCGGTATTTGTGTGGAATTTGTATAATAAGGTGCTTCATCTGTTCATGCTTGTACAATTTGAGGTAATTGTTTTTTATCTTCTTTTGCAAATCTATAAGTTGTTCATTCAGCTGGAGTTGCCTCTAGATTATAAAGATTTCCTGTTTCTTCTTGGTATTGTTTGAGAAGATCTCTCATATAATCCAACACTTTAATAGCAAAATCTTTACCAGCTTCAGTTGTCATATCTTCCTTTCAATTTGTGAAATTGAGCACAGCTTCATTCATTCAATTTAAACCAATAGTTGAAAAGTGGTTTCTAAACGAATTTAGATATCTTTTTGTATACGGATAGAATCAACTATCAAGCCATTTTGTAATCTCTTTTCTTTTTAATTCAAGAGAAACTTTTGCTAAATCCATTAATCTTTTGACTTGTTTCTTAAATCATTCAAAATCATTTTTATAGTTATATCAAATCCTAGCTATATTTAGTGTTACAACTCATATTGATCATGTCATTTCAGAAGAACCAAACAAGCCTCATCATCTTTTTTCTAGTTGAGTAAGATCAAGTTGTAATCTGCAACACATAGATCTCACCGCTCATGGTTTGTATGCATTTGGATTTTCTACTTTGATTATATTTCAGTTTTCATCTTTTTCGGTTTTGAATTGAGAACCTACAAAGTTTTGAAAATAAGGAATTCCATATTTAGCAGTCATCTCAAACAAAAGATTTACATCTGGATCATCCCATGGAAAATCCTCTGTGATATTGTAAGTAGGAATTGGAAATGTAAATACAGCACCGGTCCAATCTCATTTTGTATAAATTTCTATAAGTACTCTATTTATAAGCTTCATTTCTTCTTCAAGTTCGGAGAATTTTTTTGGATAGTATCAATGTTCTATACCACCAAGCATCAATGATTTATCTTTGAGATCTTCTGGGCATCTCCAATCCAATGTGATATTTGTAAATGGTGTTTGTGTTCCCCAACGAGATGGAACATTTAGACCAAAAATAAAATTCTGCATTTGTTGTGTTACATATTTATGTACTTTGGAATCAACATAAGCTTTTCTTGCTTCTGGAGAATCAAATTGTACTTTTAGCTCATCTAGATCTTCTTCTATACCAACCTTATATTTGTGTATAAAAGGAGCTAGATATGTGTCAAATGATGAAAACGCCTGCGCTCCAGCCCATTCATTTTGCAATGTTCCCAAAAAATTAATCATTTGATTTACTGCTGATTGAAGATTTCTTGGAGGTGCTGACTGAACTCTATTATCTAATCAATTAAATCATTCTTCAAGAAGCTGTCTAAGTGACCATCCAGCACAATAACCAGAAAACATATCTAGATCGTGAATATGATAATCTCAATTTCTATGGGCACTTCATACTTCTTCTGGATATACATGTGATAGCCAATAGTTTGCAACAACCTTTCCAGCAACATTGAGAATTAACCCTCCCAAAGAATATCCTTGGTTTGAATTTGCATTAACCCTCCAATCAGTTTGTTGAAGATATTCATCCATGGTTTTACCTACTTCTACAACAACTTTCTTTGCTTCTCTAGATTCAGCTCTTTTTTGACGATACAAAATATATGCTTTTGCAATAGTATCATGACCTTCTTTAATAAGAGATTGTTCTACAGCATCTTGCACCATTTCTACGGATGGAATTTCATTTCAAACCTTTTCAACAACAGATTCAATAACTTTGTCTGTGATCTGCTCTACCTTGCTATAATCTGTTCATCCAACTGATTCAATAGCACGTTTGATGGCTTTTTCTATTTTGTTTCTATCAAAAGAAACAATCGCACCATTACGCTTTCTTACTTTGTAAATCGCCATAATTAAACGTTTTTGAGATAAAAATAAAAAACACTATATATAGTAGTATTTGTTTTATTGTTGACCTATATATTGTGTTTTAACAGCAAAAATCAACGGAAACTTTATTCGAACTTTTGCTCGTATGATATCTTTTAGTTAGCAGCTTTCCAAAAAATCAAGTGATTTTTTCACATTTTTTTGTCATTTTTGTGGGAAGATTGTGACTAATATTTTGTTTTTCACAAAAAAATTTATTGATACTAACAAAAAAATTTTCTAACTTTTTGTATTTATAATCTTTTTATCAATCAAATCCATTTGGCAAAGTAATAGTAAGTGTACCGACATAATTACCAGGAGCTTGATAAGCTGGGACATCTACTTTCAACTTAACATTTGATATATCAACTTTACATATTTTGTCATTATTTGCTACTTCTGCTTTTTCTATCAAAGAAAGTGGACTGCCGTAAAATTGAGTTTCTGCTCAGTTATGACCTGTACAAGAATCATGTCCTTGAACAACAGGAACATCATGAGAGATAAACACGTTGGATCCAGAAATAACTCCTCAATTTTCGTTTGTTAGATCAGTAGTTTGTATAGTAAATACCCACCCAGATAATCATTTATAATCAGCACAGTATCGATTAGCTGGAGAAAAATCTCCAGAGAATATATAACCTTCTGTTCATAAGTTACCATCTTGAGATCAAAGGTTTAGTGATGTTCAGTAGACACATTGTGTTACTCATCAGGTGATGGTGAGGGTTAGGTTTCAATTGGTTCAATTTCCAGAAGCTCAATCGGTGTAGAGGATAGAATCAGAGGTAGAATAAATTTCTCAATTGGCGATAAACTGTGCATAAACAGTTTTTTCTTCGTATCAAGAAGAAAGTTCCCAAGATTTTGTATCAGAGATAGGTTCTCGATCTGACCAAGTTATCTCATCATTAGAAAACCTCATCCCAGTAGCACTAGGAGCAGAGATAGTTAAAGTAACTGTTTGAGAAGTAGTAGAATAATCATCATTATTGATCACAAAAGATCAGGTAGATCAAGCGATAGCAAAGTATGTAAAGTGATCAGTAGTAAATGAAACATAAGGTTGTCCGTCGATATCAGAAACAATACCTCATTTCTCATAAGTCCAAGAAGATCAATCTTGAGATGAGTAGATAGAAACAGGATCTCAGATATTAGCTCAATCAACAGGAACTCATAAAGTAGCAGCTCAGTTTGTTAGTGATAGAGATTCAGTATTGCTACCTACAGAGATAGCTGATAGGACAGGTTTGTCGTCTACAGTAGCAACTGAGTGAGTAGTGGGAGGATAGATTATTCAATTATAATCAGAAGTATCAGATTTTTTGAATTGGAGATTGGTTGGTAAAGAAAGTTTATTTGATCAATTTTTTAGACTTAGATTTGCTGGGATAAGTCAATTAGTTTTCTCCAAAGATACTGATTTGTTTCACAAAAAATCACCATTGGATTGCTCGTAACTTTTCTTTTGGAAGGCTTCTAATATCTCGCTATTATCAGTAGAATTTGGTAAAACCACCCAAGGTGGTCATATTTTGGCGACAAAGACATCAGCTGATCAACTAGAAACAAGAGTATCATCTCAGAAACCGGCTGTTCATCAGAAATATCAAGCGACATAAGAGTTCCCATCAGCATCTACGCTGATAGCATATCAAATA